>Ga0351878_1009_pt1 | contig 71945 bp, 55 predicted proteins | sample BONcelFGM3001D14_FD_206781 | JGI IMG/M metagenome (GOLD analysis project Ga0351878, IMG submission 206781) | Enriched cells from coal bed in the Powder River Basin, Montana, United States - BONCAT cells FGM rep3 HSBNCT.FGM.300.1.D14 ...
CACTTTCAGGCTTACCCATGAAGGAGCCTTATCATATTTTGCTGGTGGAAACGAGAACTTCCCCGATGACAAAGGCTTTGCACTTAGGCCGTGGATAGCTGCAACTTATACAACAGCCGGTGGAAATGAAAGCGGAATTCAGATGCATGGCGATGTCGCCCTGTATATGGGTAATGTGAGCTTCACCGATCCGGATGGAAGGTGTGGCCTCATGTGTGTGGTGGGGATGATCATGGGTGTGGGTGTGACAACCGGCGATGAAAACCACTAAAAAAACAAAGAATAATGATCTGAACAGGACTTTTTTCATGTGCATTACATTTTTTAGTTAAACATTTACTTATTAAGTTTTTACGGCAACAAATTTAAGCAAAATTTTTTGAAAAGAACAGATGTATGCAACAAAATCAGCGGAAACAGGATTTCGATGAGCACTGCATGCAAATGGAAATTCAGCAATTTATCAGTCAACTAAACGAAAAACAAAACAACACCGCCCACAGAAATAACTGCTCCCACAATATCAATCCAGCTGATTTTCTGTTTAAAAAGCCAGGCAGCGGGAGGAATGATCAGGATGGGTACAATGGCCATTAAAGTGGCGGCTATTCCGGTACTTGTGTGTTTGATGGCAAGCAGTGAAAACGATACCCCCAGGAATGGCCCGAAAAATGAACCGCTGGTAATTCCCAGCATGGCTTTGCTGTTTTTAAAGGCGCCTGCAACTAATCCAAATTTTCTTCCGAGCGCAACAATGACTATGAAGCCGGCAAATCCGGCAATGATTCGTATCTGGGTGCTTGCAAACGGGTCGTATTCCTGCATTCCGTATTTACTGAGTACCAACCCTCCGGCTTGCCCAAGAACCCCGAGAAACGCAAAGAAAAGTCCTTTGATCGGGTAGTGAAGGGAAAATTTTCCGGTGTCGCGGTTGCGTCCTGCTATGGTCATCCCTATCCCTGAGACAGTCAGAAACATGCCAAGCAACTGAATCGGGCTCATCTGTTCACCCAGTACCAGCCATCCTATAAGTGCTGTAACAGGGGGAACAAAAGTCATCACCAGCATGGCTATCCTTGAACTGATCAGCGTATAGGAATGAAAAAGAAAGTAGTCGCCAAAGACAAAGCCAACCAGGCCGGACAGGCTCAGCCAAAACCATGCATGTGATGAGGCATCATCAGGCAGTATATGGCCCCGGTAGAAAAATGAAAAAATTGATAGGAACACAAGGGCAAAGCCAAGCCGGATGATGTTCACAGGCAAAGAACCGACTTTTTTGCTGGCCATCTCAAACGAAAGGGCTGTTATGGTCCAAAATACCGCTACCAGCAGAGCCGCCAGTTCACCGGTGTATGAGTGTAAGAACGTGATCATGCTGCTGGTATCAGTAGTGGTGTTTTGGTTGACAAATCTGTGCTGTTGTTACAGTACAAACTTGATCCCCTGCGCAAAAGGCAACTCGGAACTGAAGTTAATAGTGTTGGTTTGCCGGCGCATATATACCTTCCAGGAATCACTGCCCGATTCGCGTCCGCCACCTGTGTCTTTCTCGCCACCAAAAGCCCCGCCAATTTCTGCCCCGCTGGTACCTATGTTCACATTAGCTATGCCGCAGTCAGAGCCTTCATGCGACAAAAAGCGCTCGGTCTCCATCATGTCGGTGCTGAATATGGACGAGGAAAGTCCTTGCGGAACAGCATTGTGCATGGCAATGGCCTCATCCATGGTTTTATATTTCATCAGGTACAGAATTGGTGCAAAGGTTTCTTCCTGCACAATATGGTAATGGTTCTGCGCTTCTGCCACAACAGGCACAACATAGCATCCCGACTCATATCCCGGGCCTTCGAGAACCTGGCCGCCGAACAGTATCCTGCCGCCTTCTTTCAGCAACAATTCCTGAGCGTGACTGAAGGCATTAACAGCCGATTTGTCAATCAGCGGACCAACCAGCACATCCGGATCAAGCGGACAGCCAATCCTGATTTGTTTGTAGGCATTGATTAATTGATCCCTGAAGGTATCGTAAACAGATTCGTGAATGATCAGCCTTCGGGTCGAGGTGCAGCGCTGACCGGCAGTTCCCACCGCGCCAAAAACAGTTGCCCTCAGGGCCATGTCGAGATTTGCCTTGTCAGAAACAATAATTGCATTGTTTCCACCCAGTTCCAGAAGGCTTCTTCCCAGACGCTCGCCGACAATGCGTCCAACCCTGCGGCCCACAGCTGTGCTTCCGGTGCAGGAGATCAGTGGCAGACGTTTGTCGGCCAGGAAATTGTCGCCAATATGTTTCGAGCTGCCAATGATCAGGTTGGTAACACCCTCGGGAACATCGTTTCGTTTCAGCACATCACCAATGATGTTGTGAATGGCAACAGCGCACAGGGGAACTTTTGAACTGGGTTTCCATACCACCGTATTACCCGTTACTAAAGCAAGCATAGCATTCCACGCCCATACGGCTACCGGGAAATTGAACGCGGTGATTACTCCAACAACTCCCAACGGATGATATTGATCGTACATGCGGTGCCGTGGCCGTTCGCTGTGCATGGTGAAACCATACAGTTGCCTCGAAATGCCTAGGGCAAAATCAGCTATATCAATCATTTCCTGAACTTCGCCAAGCCCTTCCTGATATATTTTCCCCATTTCATAGCTCACCAACCGGCCAAGGTCTTCCTTATGCCTGCGGAATTCGTTCCCCATTTGCCTGACGATCTCGCCCCGTTGCGGAGCCGGCACCATGCGCCAGCTTTTGAAGGCTTCGGTAGCCTGTTCCATAATGGTTTCATAATCGTCCCATGTTCCCTGATTTACAGAGGCAATAAGCCTGCCATCGCAGGAAGAATAGGAATCCAGCAAATCACCTTTGGTTTCTATCCATTCGGAACCAGTGCTGGCTCCGTGGTTGACCCTTTTTATGCCCAAACGTTCCAAAGCCGGACGAATATCGCAGGTCGGGCAAACATGTTTCATACTCATGATTGATATTGTTTAATGGTGGTTATTTTGTTTTTTAATGAATGTTATCAGTTGTTCCGGTATTCCGGTTGTATCATCTGCCAATGCCGGGTGAATCGGCTGCTGACCACCCGAATTTATTATTTTTCCACCCTTTTCGGGGTTAAGTAACCATGCTGTAAAGTCCCATGCAAGCCCGGGATTTGGTGAATGGTTCAAAACACTGATTCCGTAAGTGATCGGTTCGCCTCTGATTTCGAGTTTGCTTCCGGGTTCCGACCCCCTAATGATTACCTTGCTCCGGGCGTACCATCCGGCAAGATCAGGATCGGACAGGTTGATGGAATCATTTAATCGTACATAACTCATCTGTTGTTGTTTGGCAACCGATTCGTAAATAAACATATAATCAATAGTGCCGGTTTCGAGCAGTGCAATCAGGTCAGTTTCTTTGGGACGGAGAAAATGTCGGCTGCCCGACAGGATTTTCTCCACTAAGGAATCCTGATTGCTTCGCAGCTCTTCAAGCCTCAGGCTCAGTAATGTGCGGTATCCGCATGGATCGGCATCCGGATCAGATGAACCAATACGGACCTCAGGCTTAACGAGTATTTCTGGCCAATTACCGGCATTGATTTCTTTGCCGTAGTTTGAGCGGTCGTTGAAGGCAATAACCATCCTGTTGGTGGCAAATCTGATGTTGTGGCCGGTATGCGATGGCCTGAGCAAGTGGTCAATCAGGTGGTAGTCAGCCGAAGCAATGATATCAGCTTGTCGGTTTAATTCAGTAATTTTTCTGATAGAGGCAACGGAGCCTGCCGCTTCAGAAATGATTTCAACACCCGGATGTTCTCTCATATAGGCAGCGGAAATTTCCCTGATGGGGTAGCTCAGGCTTCCTGCATGGAAAATGACTAAGCGTTCAGATTTCTTTTTTGATCCGCAACTGCCTGAAAAAAAGGCAAGGACTAACAAAAGAATTAGTTGAACCCTGTATTTCATATTTGTTTCAAACTTGCTTTAAACTCTTCGAAAGCTTGCTCTACGTTGTCGTCAAATTTTTGTTGCAGTGCCCTGTAGGCCTCAAGTAGTTTGTAAGCGGCAGGGGTGAGGCTCGATTTACCGCCGTCTTTTCCTCCCCTTTGTTTTTCGATCAGGGGATAACCTAGTATTTCTTCGGCCTGTTCAATGTCGCCCCATGCTTTGCGGTAGCTTACCGACATGATCGCAGCGGCGGCCCTAATGGATCCTTTTTCGCCAATCAGCTGCAGCAATGCATAGGTGGAATCACCGATCATGCCGTTTCCCGTAAGGCCCGAAAGCCAGATTTTATAGTTCAGGAACACATCTTTGCGTTGCGGCTTCGGGGGTTTGTCCATGTCCATTAACGTGCAATTTTGGTGGCAAAAATACAGAAAAGACCGATATGGACTTCACTTCATATCGGAAAGACATGCCCAAAAAAAAGTCGCCTCTTGCGAAGGCGACTTGACGTTTAGTTCTGGTTTGGACCTGTTATTGTGGCCCTGGTTTTGGTTAAAATTCAATTAATGAGTTGGTTAATCTTCCTGATGAGGAGCAACCAATTCGATGAGTTCAGGCAAATCCATTCCGAGATTTTTCAGGTGTGAAATTTTCGGAACACCATTTTTTGTCCAGCCCCGGCGCTTGTACACAGCATCAAGAAGTTGCTCATAACGGTCTTCGCGGTATTCGCGCAGCCTGGCCATTTTCTCAGAAGTTGTTTTGCCGGCTGGATTGTAGCCAACAAGCTCCATGAGTTGCTTGTCGTACCTTTCGGCGCGTGATTCGTATTCTTCGACGGTTACAGGCCCGGCGGCGCGGTAGGGTTGTGCATCGTATTTCCGGGTTCCAAAGCCCCGCCTGAGGTTGAATATGCGCTGGAAATTGTACACCCGTTCCGACTGCCGTATCATTTCATGCTTGTCGAAGTCCTTTCCTGTGACAGCCTTGTAGATTGTTACGTAATTGTCAACATGCTCGGGCACTTTTGCTGGTTCGTCCTGTTCGTGGTTGTTTTCGGGTTCGACATCGTTCCATGGGAGTTTGCACAGACCAACAAGTCCGAACCAGGTACGGAACATCGGGAAGTAATGAAGGGCTTCTGCCTTGTCCTCGAAGGTAGGAATCTGGTTGTTGACCATGTCCATGAAAATCAGCCAGGCTTCGTCATGCTGCGGGCCTTTGTTGGTCATGGCGTAGCCGCCCTGCTGGGCCAGTGATTCTTTGCTGACATACTGTGAGTATTCCAGCCCTTTGTTTTCCATACCGATGTCGTTGATAAATTTTGGGTCGCCCCATCCTTTTTCAATGAACATCTCTTTAAGCTTTCTTACTCCAAGACCGGCAACCGGGCCAAAGCCCTCGCCCCGGCCAAGTTGGTGAAGCAGTTCCATAGCAGCATCGGCATTACCGAAATTGAGTTTCAGTCCGCCGGTGCGTTCCTCGTTAAGGATGCCGTTTTCGTAGCATTCCATCACAAAGCCGAGGATGGTTCCCCAGGTGATGGTGCAGATGCCGTATGTGTCGCAATAGAAGTTCGATTCGATCGTGAAGTCAGGATTGAAGATGCCTGCAATGGAACCGAGTGAGGATGTGGTTTCGTACTCAGGCCCATCCACGATCACTGAACTGTCCTTGTAGGGCCCTGTGCGGAGCACATAATCATCAACCCCTTTGGCGCAGGCCATGTTGCATCCGATCCAGCAGCCGTCGGGAATGCCCTGGGTAAACCTTGCTTTCCACACCTCGCCGTGAATTTTGAATGCTTCGGGATGGTTGCCGAATTTGAAGTTATGCACCGGCAACAGGTCGTAATCGTTCATCACATTGGTAAGGTGGGCAGTACCTTTGGTACGCATTTCGGCCTGTTTGTCGTCGAGTTCGCGCATTTCACGGTTAAACCGCTGTCCGCGTTCCATAATCGCTTGCAGGTCAACAACATTGTTCAGGTTGCCTTTAACTCCCGGAATTTTTGCCACAATAGCCTTAATCTTTTTGTCACGAAGTACAGTTCCTATGCCCCCGCGTCCGGCTTGTTTCAGTCTGACTTTCTTGCGTTTAGGATCATAAAAACTGAAATTGAGCATGCCGATAAGTGAGTGGTCGGCGGCAGCGCCTGCAGAAACCACAGCTATGTTCTTCTTGTCTTTTTCATCGTTGGCATACATTTCGGTGAGCACTTCAGCAAGTATATGGCTGTCAATAGGTTCAGCCGGCGCTTCGATGATTTCAACACCATGGTTAATGCCGTCAATAAAAATAATCACATCCGATTTGGCCTTGCCCTGAATTTCGATGGCGTCAAAACCCGAAAATTTTAAAAACGGACCAAAGAATCCGCCCACATTGCTGTCCATCACCGAGTCGGTCTGAGGTGAAAGGCTCACGCAGATGGATTTTCCGGTGCCTGAATATTGTGTGATTCCGCCAATGGGTCCAGATGAAATAATAATTTCATTTTCAGGATCATTCCATTTGGTTGAGGGTGTAGTGGCATCCCACAGCAGTTTCAGGCCGTAGCCCCTCCCGCCTATGAATTTTTCTTTCATCAGAGGCGCGACATCCTTTTCGCGGATGGCATTCTCTGACAGGTTTATATGTAGTATTTTGTCGGTATAACCCCTGTCAAGGGCTTTCCATACATAATCCCAGCGCTTCAGGATATTGTGCTTCTGTTTGATTTCGGCAACTTCCATCATGTGTATCATTGTTAATTAATTCACAAAATTACATTTTTTTCACGAACCTGCGTCATAATCCGTTCAATCATAGCAATATGCATGTGTTTTGCATATCGCAGGCCTGTGGACTAATGCTTTGCCCTGTATGGGGTTACAAGGATATTTAGAATGGATATAAATTTGAAGTGTCCGAATTCCGGATTAAATCCTAATTTTAATTTACTAACTTTAATTAATGACTCTTTTTATACCGTTTCTGAGTATAGTAGTTTGAAAATTAAGAAGCAAACCAAGTTTATAGTTTCCTAACCTTAAATACGTGAGAACTTGTGCTGTGTGAACATCGCTAAATGCTTCAACAGTTTTGATCTCGACTACAACCTTTTCTTCGATTAATAGGTCGATCCTATAACCGTGATCTAGCCTAACTTCTTTATAAACAATCGGCATCGGTTTTTCTTTTTGAACCTTTAAGCCAGCCTGCTTAATTTCATAGTACAAGCATTCTTGATATGCTGATTCCAACAAGCCAGGCCCTAATTGTTTATGAACTTCAATAGCACACCCAATAATAATTTGTGATATTTCATTTTCGATCATTATCCATCAGAGTTTTGTGAGAATATGTGTCTGCCTGATATCAAACGCTGTAATAGGCTATGGCACAAAGTTACTCAAAGAATCACAAAGCTGCACAAAGTGATAAGTCATTCAATTTCTCTGTGAAACTCTGTGCCTGCTTTGTGGTACTTTGTGCAATAGCCATGACCCGGTTTTATTCAAAGGATTATATAACCAAAAAGAGAAAGACGGTATCACCATCAATAAATATTTTCTTAATCCATTTTAATAGCTAAACCTGGAATCCGTCAGGCAGCAGCAGGGTCCGATCCTTTTGCTATTTTTGTGGTTCAAAGCTATGAACTGGACAACGATAAAAGAAAAGATTGCCACGAAGGTGGTGGGTATCGCAGGCTGCGGCGGACTGGGCAGCAATGCGGCCATGTCGCTGGCCCGAGTGGGTATCAGGAATTTTGTGCTGGCCGACTTTGATGTGGTCGAGGAGAGCAACCTCAACAGGCAGTATTATTTTCGTCATCAGATCGGAAGTAAGAAGGTTTTTGAATTGGCCAAAAACATACATGCTGTTGACAGCTCAATTCATGTAACCTGCCACGATATCCTGCTTACTCATGAAAACCTGCCCGGTGTTTTCAGCTCCTGCGACCTCATCATTGAAGCATTTGACAAGGCGGAAGCAAAGCAAATGCTGGTAGAGACAGTTCTTGCCATCTGGCCTGATAAACCGTTGATTTTGGGTGTAGGCATGGCAGGGACAGGCAGTTTTCACCTGATCAGACAAGAGCAGTGGGACAGTAATGTGTATGTTTGCGGTGATTCGGAAACTGAAATTTCAGACGACAATCCGCCACTTGCCCCAAGGGTATGTATCGTTGCCAATATGCAGGCAAACCTGGCTCTGGAACTTTTGCTGGGCGGGAAATAAAAATTAAATCATGAGAATTACATTAAACAATACATCAGAACATATCGAAGGGGATCAGATGACCGTCAATGAACTGATCAGCTACAAGAATTTTACATTTAAACTACTGGTAACCAAGGTAAACGGGCAATTGGTTAAAACCAATGAGCGCGATGAAGTGCTGGTGCGTGATGGTGACCAGGTGCAGATTCTGCATCTGATTTCGGGAGGCTAATCAGTGGATTTGTTTTTTACCACCACAACAGTGCCATCACGGTCGGGCATCAGTACGTGCGTTTCGGGAATCTGAGAAACAAAATTATCCACTGCCCTCATAAGTCCGGGCCATTTGGGGTTATAGTCGTGCACCAGCATTACCCCGCCGGGTGCCAGTCGCGGGTAAAACCATTCCAGGCCCTCGGAAGTGGGTTTCTCAAGGTCTGCATCAAGACTTACTAAGGCAAAAGTTTCCTTGTCAGTATTCTCCCGTGTTTCCGCAAAATTACCTTCATGGAACATTAGCAGTGGGCTGTTGCCAAGTTTGTTGCGCACGAACTGCACGCTGGTGTCGGCAAAGTTGGCCGTAGTATAGGTTGACGCCTCACCGGTTTCCTGTCTCAGGTCATCGGCCCTGAATCCTCGAAACGTGTCGAAAAGGTGGACTTTTCTCCCAGGAAACAAGGCATGCAGCAAGGCGGCTGTCTGACCGCGGTACACGCCGAGTTCTGAAATGGAGCCTTCCACTTTTTCTTTTGTGAGGCGTTGTTGCTGAAGCCAGAAGATCATAAACCTGTCTTTGTCAGGATAATTGCGGTAGTGCTTTTTGAGTTCGCGGGGAATGTTGCCCGATTTGTGTTCTTCCATCCAGTAGGCTTGTTTGCGGTCGTTTCCCCTGATCCAGTCGGCAACATAATAGGCTGCAAAAACAAGCAGTACAAGCAATAATAAAATATTGAGCACATCGAACATAAACGGTGGTTTTTGGACTGCGAAGGTACAGCCTTTTTGATTATTTTCTGTCTGGCCGCTAAGGTAGCCTCTGACCTCATTATGCATGGGATGCGAACAGTGTAAATAAATGATAATGAGTAGTTAATACTCGTTATTACTAAGGTGCGTAAAAAATATTGACAAAAAGTGTGACAGAATATGAATAATTGTATATTTGCAGCCTCATTTGAGAAGCCAAAAATACAGGTTTGATCAAAGGGAGCTTAGCTCAGCTGGTTCAGAGCATCTGCCTTACAAGCAGAGGGTCACTGGTTCGAATCCAGTAGCTCCCACAAGAAATAAAGGTTGCAGTAGCAGCCTTTTTTTGTATCATTAAATTCAGGCTTGGATGAGCCGCCAAAGGTTAATTATCTATTTTTGTCCGAACTATCAAACACAACCACACATCATGAACAAGATCAGTATTTTAACGCTACTCGTTCTCATGCTTTCCATGCTTGGTTTGCATGCGCAGCACGAGAGCGAGACTGTTAAGGCCAGTATGACAGGTGTATTGCCTGCACCGCGCATAGTTCCCAGCATTGCCCAACAGCTCAGGGACGGCACTTTCGTAGGGGTTGACCCCAATGAGGCACAAAAGCCCGGCATGCCAAAACGCCGTGGAGCAAACATTACCGTTCCGGGCAAAGGCCTGCCTGTTGACCGAGATCCGCTGGTGGACAAGCAAAGGAGCACACAAAGGTTGCCCGGACGTGAGCCCGGACTTATTTTTGATGCCAATGTATCAAGTTACACACCTTCGGATCCTACGGGAGCTGTTGGTCCGAATCATTACCTTGCTGCCTGGAATGTTGGTTTCAGGATTTTCGACAAATCAGGTAATCCGCTTACCCCTGCAGCATCGCTGGGTACTATTTTCCCCGGAAATACCCTGGGCGACCCAATTGTATTGTATGATGTGCAGGCTGACCGATACATTATTACCGAATTTGATCAAAGCCCTAACGGCTTCAATGTGGCTATCTCACAAGGTCCTGACCCCGTGAACGATGGCTGGTATGTGTACACTACAGGATTCACAACCAGTTCATTCCCTGATTATCCAAAATTTTCTATCTGGTCTGATGGATATTACATCACTGCCAACATTAGTGCGACGAACCGGATTTTTGTCATTGAGCGTGATGAGGCTTTGCTTGGCAATCCGGCCCAATTTGTTGGATTCCCCCTGCCGGGTCTGGCTACCTCTGGCTTCTACAGCCCGCAGGTGTTCAACGTTACCAACGGCGACCTTCCGCCTGTTGGAAATGCATCAGTTGTCTATATGCAGGACGATGCCTGGTCGGGCATCAATGTTGACCATCTTAAGGTATGGACAATCAATGTGGACTGGAGTAATACTTCCAATTCAACGATTTCGACGGCACAACAGATCATTACAGAACCATTTGTTTCGGTATTCGATGGAGGCTCATTCTCCAACCGCCCCCAACCTTCAGGTCCTGACCAGGATGTGCTGCAGGCTACCATCATGAACCAGGCTCAATACAGGCGTTTCCCGACACACAACTCAGTGGTGTTTAACTTTGTGGTTGATACCGAACCCGGCTCGGGCGAACTGGCCGGTATCCGCTGGTACGAACTGAGGCAGGGTGCTGACGGTGAACCTTGGGCAATATATCAGGAGGGAACCTATGTATCGCCTTACAACAATAAAGATGCTTTTTCGGGAAGCATGGCTATGGATGCAATGGGCAATATTGGCATGGGCTACACCACTGTGAGCAGCCAGGAACGCATTGCAATCTATTACACAGGTCGTTACGCCTCTGATCCGCTGGGGCAAATGACCATTGACGAGACCCTTATCGCTCAGAGCACAACCAATAACCCTTCTAACCGTCTGGCCGACTACGTGCACCTTACAGTAGATCCAGTGAATGACAAAACATTCTGGCATATTGCCGAATACTTTAAGACTGGCAACCGCACCGATGTGGTTGGTGTGTTTCAGGTGGCTCCTGATCTGGCCAACGATATGGGCATGCTGAGTATTGACCAGCCTGTTAATGGTGCCCTGACAGCCAATGAAGTGATCACCATATCCGTATTCAATTTCGGCATCAACGAACAGGCAAATATCCCCGTAAGTTATTCCATTAATGGTGGCGCAGAAATCAATGAAGTTATTCCCGGCCCGGTGCCATCGGCCGGATCTGTTCAATATTCTTTTACAACAACAGCCGACCTTTCCAACGAAGGTGAAACCTATACCATTCTGGTTAGTGTTTCGCTCGACGGGGATGAGTTTGGCAATAATGATGCAGTATCAAAGAATGTTACCCACCTCTACAGCAATGATATAGGGGTTAGTTCAATTGTAAAGCCAGTAAGCAGCTCGAACCTAACGGGTGCGGAAGAAATTGAAGTTGTGGTGAGAAATTACGGCACAGCCCCAAAATCCGACTTCACTGTCTCCTACAATCTCGATGGCACGTTGGTAACGGAAACCATTGCCGGACCGCTTGAGCAGGGCTCTTCGCTCAACTATACCTTTGCGGCCACAGGCGATTTCACCGAAATAGGTTCATATTTATTGAAGTCATATACTTCATTTCCAGGGGATGCACAGGTTCAGAACGATACCGCCACGGCCACAATTATTAAAAACACCTGTCAGCCCGGCGCGAATTGTACCCTTGGTGATGGCTTGAGAAGGTTTAAACTTGGAACAATTGATAACGTTTCTAACTGCTCATCAGGAGGTTATGGCGACTTTACAAACCTTTCCACCGAACTGCAGCGGAACACCACCCACGAGTTGACGGTAACAACCGGCTACGGCAACCAGTATGTGCGGGTTTGGATTGATTTCAACAACAATTATGTGTATGAACTTGATGAACTTGTTGTTGACAACGAGATCATTGCCCCCGGACAGGGTTCGGGAAATTTCACCAAGATTATCCCCATTACCCTTGCGGATGATGCTGCCCTTGGAATGCATATGATGCGGGCAAAGACAAATTGGAATCAGGGCGTTCCTGACAATGCATGCGAAGGCACTGAATATGGCGAAACTGAAGATTATATGGTTGACATCACCTTATACACCACCGCCGATGAACTGGCATCTGCCGGCAGCGGATTAACCATCAAACCTTTTGGCAACAAACAATTTGCTGTTGAACTGACAACCCGCGAAATTAACGAGACACTTATATTTAATGTGTTCAATTCGCTTGGGCACAAACTGGTTGAAAACCGCGTGGATCAGACAGGAGGCACTTACAGCTATTCGTTGGATATGTCGTATGCAGCACCCGGAGTATATTTCGTCAGGTTTGGCAATTCTGCTTTTGGAAAGGTTGGCCGGATCGTACTTCCTTAACCGAACAAGAATCTGGCACTTATTTTAAGAAGTGCAAAACCAGAAACCCTCCGGACAGTAGCTGTTCAGAGGGTTTTTGCGTATATTCTGAATCTTTTGTGGATTGTTCCTCCGATGCGTTCGTATTCGGCCCGCATCCGCAGATTGCCTTCCATCACCAGGTGGCTGTCAATATGTGAAAGTCCGGCTTTCCGGGCCGATTCGAGCAGCCTGACAGCCATCAGTGCGTCAATGCCTTTTCCTCTGTGGCCGGGGTGGATAGCGCCGAGCAGCATGGTCAGCAAGCGGCTTCTGCGGGCTTCTTTGAGAATGTGTATCCAGCCAAAAGGCCAGAGTCTTCCCCGGGCCTGACGTATCCCATTGCTCAGTTCGGGCATAGCGATCAGAAAGGCGACGAGCCTGTGGTCCTTGTCGGTTACGACCTTAATAAACCTTGGGTCGAGCACAGGCATATATCTTCGCGCCAGTTCCTTCATTTCGGTTTCGCTGAGTGGCATAAATCCGTAGATAGGCTGGTAGGTTTCGTTGATCAGCCTGAAAATCGGTATAATCCAGGGTTTCAGGTCTTTTTTTCGGCCGAATCCGGTTATGGTTACGTGGGTGTTCCGTTCAGTACGTTCGCATGTTTTCAGCAGATAGGGCGGAATCTCTTCCGGTACCCTGACAAGGTAACTCACCAGGTCAATTTCTTTTTCATAGCCGCGCTCAATGAGTATGTCGTTCAGCCAGGGGAAATTCATGTTGGTGGCGATGACAGGCAACTGGTCGAAGCCTTCGGTCATCATGCCCTGCGGGTCTTTGTCGGAGAAGCCGAGCGGGCCTACCAGTTTTTGCATGCCCTTTTGTCTTGCCCATTCTTCGGCAAATGCAATCAATGCTCCGGCGGTTTCGCCATCAGGGTAAGCCTCAAGGAAGCAAAAGCGCGCATGGAGCTGTCCGTTGCGCTCGTTGCTGGCATGGTTTATAATACCCATGATCCGGCCCGAAACCTGCTTGTCTGTGTGCGCCAAAGCCAACACTGTATCGCAGTTGTGGAAAGCCGGGTTTTTCACCGGGCTGAAGAACCGGAATTCATCAGCATACAGGGGGTGCACCCATTCTTTGTGGTCGCGGTGTATCTTTTCGGGCAGGAAGATAAATTCCCGAAGATCACTGCGCGTTGTCACCAAACTAATGCGGACGGACATTTCTGTAAGATGAAATTGGTGTGCAAGTTAGGAATTAGTTTGGTGCGGAGTAACAATATTAATAGCACAAAACTTAACGAATACCTTAACGGTTTGCGGGTTTAAGAAGTTGGCGGATTTCGGAGCACAATACTGTCAACCAGCACTGAATCCGCCTGAGGCGGACACAAAGTTCCAAGTTTGCACGCGATGAACTGAGCTTGCCGAAGGTTCACCCCGCCTGATGCAGAACCCGTGTTTTATGCACCGTTCTTCTTTTCATTTTCGGTGACAATAAGTTCAAAAATAAGTTCAGTCAAAGTTTTGCCATCACTTTCAATAGTTCCTTTCATATATCTTTCGTAAACACTCTTATTGTCTGGTGGGTTGAGATTCAAGGTTAATCCTTTTTCTAATGCCAACAGCCTTAAAAACTCTCTTTGCGCTCGTCCGTTTCCTTCTCTGAATGGGTGTAAATAGTTAATGTTGTCTAAAATTTCTGCCAATTTCTCGGCTAAACTCTTTTTGTTTTCATTCGGAATTTTTTTGAACTCGGCAATTAACTGGTCAATGTATCTAAAGGCGTTGTCAAAATACGAAGTAGGGAAAAACTGTTTGCCGTCTTTGCTTATTTCAACAATTCGCTTTTTACCTGCCCAAACGTATATGTCTTGAAACAAATGACTATGAATTTCAAAAAGGCTGTCAATTCCCTTGATTTTTATCGGTTTTTCGTAAAGTTCTTGTAAACGCTTAGTTACCGCACCACTCTCAACAAAGAGTAATACATCGGGGTCTGCAATGTTTTGTAAATTCCGTAAAAGTTCTGTATTGGGGTCAGTGTAGGTGTAGTCAGGGTCTATGTATTTGTAGGAATCAGACATAGGCTTTTTGTTTGGCAAATGCTACAAGTTCAGTCAGTGATATATTCCCTGTTACATAGTCCCTGATAATTTCAATTCCTTTTGGAGTTGGTTTAAAACCTTCAAACATATTACTTCCCAAAGCATTTGCAGTGCTTTCTAAAGTTTTCAAGTCCGAAAATTTTACCCCCATTATTGTCAGGTTAATTCTGTCTATTTCAATTGTGTTGAACATATTTTTTCAGTTCTTAATACTGTTCAAAGTTACAAAATTTCTTCGTAAAATCGTTCGTTTTATGTCGTTTTAGAATGGTTCATAACGGCAGTTCGTCCTCCAAAGGCGGACAGGTCCTCCAGAGGCGGACAAGCCCAAAAATCTCTGGTTTTTCTCATTTTATGCATTATTGTCCCGATAAAATTAGCAAATACTTCCATTGTAGGCAGCACATTTTTTCAGGTAAGTTTTGCGAAGGTTTTTCCCGCATGTGCCAAAATGGTTCCAATGAAGGCAAAATGATGGAAAGCAATAACGCCTTCTTCAACGGCTGGGGGTGTGACCAGTTTGGGGGCGCGGGGCTTGGGATTTATCCCCCGTTAAGAAGATCCCTGCGTACCGACCCGCTCCCGTAACCCATTCAGCCCAAATTGGTTACACCCCTTGTTATGGGCTGGCTATTAATTTTCTGTCGTGTCTTTAGATTCGACATATAAATTTGCTACATTTTTTACGGTTTTACACGTGCGTTGGGACAGGCACACTCTTTGGCAAGCTTTGGTAGGAGCGGGGCTTGTGTGGCTTGGCAATGTGTGTGACTGTGAAGGGATGGCTATTATATTCAGATTATTCATTAGAGCCTAAAAAGTAAATTGCTTGCAAAGGCATAATATTCTTTTGAACATCGCTCATTTTTTGATAATGCTCTTCCCATAAGTCAATAAATCTCTCGAAATCTATTAGTTCAATATGTTTGTCGGAAGAACGAGCTTCATATACAGCTGGTTTACTAAAGCTTCCAGAAGTTACAAATATTCCAACATCACTACTTCTTTTCATTGTGCCCGCTAGACGTTGAATGTCATCAGAAGAAATTGATGAATCAGGGCGATGCTTAACTTGAACAATTATTCTAGGAAGTTTAACACCAAGAGGGTCAGTATAAGCCAAAATATCTATCCCACCATCTTTTCCTTGTGGCGATACAAAAGAAATGTGATATCCCATTGCTTCAAGAAGGATTGCCACCATATCCTGAAAATCATAAGGGCTTTTGCCAATTATAAACTCACGAAGACCTTCAACTGCTTGCTCTTGGTACTGCTCGAGCAAAGCTTTCTGCTGTTGCGAAGTCTCTTCAATAATTTCATCATCTATATCGTCATTATCAGCATCTTTCTTTCTTTTTGCATCCCATTCTCTATACTTTGCTGTTGCCGTTTCAAGAAGTTTTTCTTCACCAAGTTTAATTGCTTTTTCTCCTTCTTCAGTAAGTGACCAAACCCCTTTATGCTTGCGTAGGAAACCAGCCTTCATACAGTCAATTGTATAGAAATAAAAAACTGATTCCCACCTTATGTAACCTGTTTTCTCATAACGATGGTTCTCATAATCATCAAACTCAACGGTTTCTCTAATTTTATCTACAATTTCTTTACCTCGTAAAGAGCCACCCTCTTTTTTAAGAATATTAAAAGCGGCAAAAATAGTTTTTTGAGCTATTTTTTTTGATTTTGATGTTTGCTTTGCCATTTGAGTAATATTATGTTCTAATTTAAACTTTCTACCACAACTTGAATTTCCTGCTCTGTTAAATCATATAGTTTGTAAACCAATTGGTCAATTTTTTTATCATATATACTGGTGTTAAAATTTACATCATCCTTCTTTAGCGTTAATATTGCATCAACATTAGAAATAATTTCATTTGCAATTAATTCTTCATTTTCACTTTTTGGAGATTTAATAGGTAACAATTTTAAATCGCTAACGCTAACTCGTGGAAAACTATTCGCTTGTATCTTATTTGAAATATTACTAAAAACAAAAGAAATAAAACTTGAATTTAGTATGCCACACAGAAGTTTCATTGAATATTTATAATCAGGCCTTGGGCAAACATTTAAAATTGTTTTATAATTACAATATTTTTCCTCTAAATATGTTGCTTGAATTTGGTAAGGAAACTTTCCTGTAACCTCTCTTATTAAAATTCGACTACCAGTCAACCAATCTATACTTCGGTAATCGTGAAGCCAATTTCCATATTTAATCCATTGTCCTTTTAACCTTTGATGAAAATATCTCCCAACATCACTACCAGCAAGTTCTTCCATATATTCCTCACTTAGTTTAGTGTCAGAATGAAAAACTCGATTTTGAATTTGTTCCTTTGTATGTTTGCTACTGTTATAAGCCTGACAACCAAGCGAAACCCTTGCAATATCTTCTAATTTTGGATTTGATTCCATAATCTTTGAAATAAACCTTCCTATAGGAGATATACTTCTAATATCAATAATGAAATTTATTCGTTGTGAAAAATTATGCTGATATTCTATTAATTCATTACTATTAAAAGGTTGCTCAATTGCTGTAACTCTATTAAAATAAATCTTATGATTATTATTTGGGAGAGACTTTGATAGAAAGATAATCTCTGTATAAACATTTGCCTCTTCAAAGACAAGAAAATCGAAGTGAACAACTCTTTCAATACAAAAAAATTTTAAAATGAATCTTCGTAGATTTTCTGTAAATTTCTGTGTCATCCAAGTACTTGGCAAGATGAACATTAAAGTACCATTAGGTTTAATTAGTGGATAAGAATTCTCCAAAAAATAATGGTACAAATCAGGTTTATATTGTGAAACTACAAAATAATTCGAATAATAATTTCTTTCCGCTTCCGAAAAACTAGCTAAATCAACCAATTTGTAAGGCGGATTCCCAATTACCACATCAAACCCCACAAAATCCCCTCTTTCATTCAAAACTTCAGGAAATTCAAAACGCCATTCAAAGGCATTCTCATAAATTTTATTGTTTTTAATTTCTTCAATGTCAGATTCTAACTTTTTAATCTCATCCGTGAATTTTTGAATCTTTTTATTCCACTCTTCCTTTTCCTTTTTCGATTTTTCAAAGAGCGTTGTTTGGTTTGTTAGCGTAAAAAGTTCGCCTTTAGTTTTCTGTAAACGCCTTAATTTCGGGTCATTCGATGCAATTTCACTTCTAAAATCGCTCTTAATATCGGCTATCAACCGTTCCATTTCCCTTTTTTGCTCCTTGTTTTGGGCGTTTCTGTATGTTGAAACTGCAAGACGGTAGCTGTCAATTGACCACTTGCTCTTTTTTAGGGCTTGCCCTAAATCAGCATCAATGGCAAAGCGACTTATAAGCGAATTCCCGCATTTTATGTTGATGTCAATATTTGGAAGTGTTTCAAGTTCCGTTTCGTTTTTGTAATAAGCATTTTTAAGCAATTCAATCCATAAGCGTAAACGACAGATTTTTACTGAGTTCGGATTTATGTCAACGCCAAAAAGGCAATTTTCAATTAAAGTTTGCTTTTCGTGGAAAAGCGTTTCCTGAACTCTTTGGCTTTCTTTGCTTTTGGGATTATACTCAAAAATTAATCCGTCATCATCGGTTGTAATTAGTTCATCATTAACAACTTCAATGTGAAACTCCTTTAATCTTTTTCCTTCTCGGTCTTGCAGTATTCTTAAGTCGTTTTTTACTGCAATTAATTCATTCAGAGCGGAAACTAAAAAGTGACCTGAGCCAACGGCTGGGTCGCAAATTTTTAAACTATTTACAATTTCGTTGGCTTCTTTTCTGTCTTCAATTTTATCGTAAATTTCATCAATGGTTTTGCAGTCCCAATTCTTGGTTTCATTGAATTTCTGAACAACTGCTTTTCTGATGGTTTCTCTACACATATACATTGTGATGAAACCTGGTGTGAAAAACGAGCCGTCTTTATAACCGTTTATTTTCTCGAAAATTAGCCCAAGAACTGAAGCATTTATTAACGTTTTGTTGTCTTCCTGAATTTCTTCCGAACCTTCGCTTGTAAAATCGTAAGCATTTAAAAATTCAAAAAGATATTCAAGCGTGTTCAGTTTTCCTGTTCTTTTCTTACCTTGATTGTCTTTGAGTACGGTTGAACTATAAATTGGGAGTTGTTTATCGTCACGTAGATTGCTGATAAATAGCGTTGTGTGTTCAAGTTCTGTTGGTTCAAAAAGCGAACTATTTAAGTAAGGAACTTTTTCAAATGCAGATTTTATATCAACTCCACGTTCTTCGTGTTTTCTTGCTAATACCTTAAAAAACAAACTATTTAAGTCATCGTAATTTTGAATTTTTTCCAAATTCAGGAAACTATAAGACTTGTCGCCCTTGTGATAAGTAATTAATTGCGCTTCAAGTAGTTTTAAGAAAAGTATTCTATTAATCCAAGTGATACTTAATTCAAGCGAAACATTGAAAAGCCTTTCCTGCAAATTACTTCCAAATTGACTGGGCTTTTCTAAACGGCTTATTTTATCTAGGCTGTCAAGTTCGATAATTGCATTTTCAAGAATTGAACCTGTGTTTTGATTTCCTTCCTTATTGCGTTCAATTAGTTTCTTGCTTCCTTCTTTGGTTTCAATCAAACCAATGATATGCAATAATTCACCATAAAAACGCTTATCAAGCGTGTTGCTATCATTTGTGAATGGAAGTTTTAAAAGATGTTCAGGTGAAAGTAGTTTATAAAGCGCAATTAGTTTATTATCGTCCTTTTTGTCGTTGTTTCTTAACGGTTTTTCATACTCCCGAATGTCGAAGTATGTATACTCTATTTCTTGAGTAATTTTTTCAATAAATGGTTCAGCAATTTCCTTGTAGAAAAAATCTGTTGTTTTCCCTGATAATCTTCCTTCTTCAAAGTCGTTGAATTGCTTTACAAAACTCTTATTATGAGCAAAATGCTTTTCAAAAATGGTTGCATCAAAAACGAACCATTCATTTATATTTGTTGCAATTAAATATTTAATCTCTAGGTTTTTATGCGTAATTCTTTCACGCAAGTAGTACAAAACCATTTCTTGAAAAGCTTTCACATTGATTTTTTCCTGTGACAGCATTTCGCTTTTATTCGTTGGTTTTTTAGTTTCGACTATTACTCCAACTGTGCTACTCGCATTATTCCCATTATGAATTACAAGGTCAGTTCTTCCTTTTGTGTTTATAAAATGATTCGGCTCGTAATAGGTTTTCTTTAAAAAGTCAACAATTAAAAATTTATGAAATTCTTCCGATTCCTTGTCATTAATTCTGTCAAGCAATTGAATTAAATTTGTCTTAAATATTTCTATTTCAGACCGATTAGGCTTTAATTTCAGAAATGCTTTATTAAGTGCCTTTCTAGGCTTCAACTGCTTTAAATTCATTTAATTACTCTTTTTATTTCAGTCGGTTAAATTACAAATTCTATCCGTACTATCATTGCGGGGGGCAAAACGAAGGCTGTTTTTGTTGCGAAGAAATCGCCTGTGCGGTGGGGCAACAAAAAGTGCCTGAGTGTGCGAGGGCAAATTTCCGTTTCTTAATCTTCTGTCTATGTAGCAAATTTTGGTCTTCCACGATTTTTTCTTCATAGCTTGCCCATAACACTTTTATAACCCAACCTTTTTACTCTCAAAACTTGGGTTATACAGCCAAAAATGGGTGTATAACCGTACTTCTTCGTCCAAAAATTTGTTGGGTTTATCCGGTTCACTGGCCATCACATGTTTTTATTACCGGGTTGAACAAACTCCTGTTATGCATCATGCGGTCCGTTTTGTTGCCGTAAAGTTACCAAATCCTCCAAATCAGCAACTTCTTGTTGATAAATTCCGTTCATTTCATCATAATTAAGGTTAATGCTTGATGTTGTTAGCCGTAAACTGTCTTAAACCACTGCTTATCTTGTTGGTTTTGGTCGTAATTCGTAATCCCTGAGACAAGAAACTAGAAACAAGGAACTAGAATTACGAAGGGGCGACTTAAGCGACTTCAGCGACTTCAGCGATCCGCAACCCTGAACCCTGAACCCGCAACCCGCGGTGCCCTGCGATGCCCTGCGATGCATTGAGCCTGTCGAAATGAGCCTGTTGAAGGGAGGCTCTCGAAGGGCAACCCGGTACGCGCAACCCGCTTTCTTCGTATTTTTGCCGAAATTTTTTTCATGAGTCTTAAAAAAGAGATCGGCCGCAGGCGAACCTTTGCCATCATCAGCCATCCCGACGCCGGGAAAACAACCCTTACCGAAAAACTTCTGCTTTATGGCGGTGCCATTCAGGTGGCAGGAGCCGTAAAATCCAACAAAATCAGGAAAACAGCCACTTCCGACTGGATGGAGATCGAACGGCAGCGTGGTATCTCCGTGGCTACATCAGTGATGGGTTTCGAGTACCGCGACCTTATGATCAACATATTGGACACTCCCGGCCACCAGGATTTTGCCGAAGACACCTTCCGTACCCTCACAGCCGTGGACAGTGTGATTGTGGTTATAGATGTTGCCAAAGGAGTTGAGCCCCAGACAGAAAAGCTGGTTAAGGTGTGCCGCATGCGCAATACGCCCATCATTGTGTTTATCAACAAACTCGATCGTCCCGGAAAGGATGCTTTTGATCTGCTCGATGAGATTGAACAGAAACTCAACCTGAAGGTGACGCCTTTAAGCTGGCCGATCAATATGGGACAATTTTTTAAAGGAGTGTACAACATCTTTGACCGGAGCCTGTATCTTTTTGAACCCAACAAGCAGTATATTGAGGAAGGCATTTCGTTCAGCGATATCCACCAGCCCGAGTTAAAGAAATACATTGGCGACGATGCCGTAACCCTTCAGGAAGAGTTGCATCTGGCCGAAGGGGTATATCCGCAGTTTGAAGTCGGAGATTACCTGAGTGGGGCAATTTGCCCGGTGTTTTTCGGCAGTGCACTGAACAATTTCGGGGTAAAGGAACTGCTTGACTGTTTCATCCGGATTGCCCCGACACCTATAGGACGTGATGCCGAAGAGCGGCATGTGGACCCTGCCGAAGAAGCTTTCAGTGGGTTTGTGTTCAAGATTCACGCCAATATGGATCCCAACCACCGCGACCGGATTGCATTTGTGCGTATTGTTTCAGGACGCTTCGAACGCAACAAGCCCTACTATCACATCAGGCTCGGGCGAAACCTGAAATTCTCCAACCCAACTGCTTTCATGGCCCAGAAAAAATCGGTTGTTGACGAGGCATACCCGGGCGATATTGTTGGTTTGTATGATGCCGGGAATTTCAAAATAGGCGACACCCTTACCGAAGGAGAAATGTTGCATTATAAAGGCATCCCGAGTTTTTCTCCCGAGTTGTTCCGCTATGTGGAAAATGCCGACCCAATGAAATCCAAGCAATTGGCCAAAGGACTGGAGCAACTCACCGATGAAGGTGTCGCCCAGTTATTTACCGGAAGGGCAACCGGACGCAAAATCATTGGCACAGTAGGCGCTTTGCAGTTTGAAGTAATTCAGCACAGGTTGCTGCACGAATATGGCGCAAGTTGCCGCTACGAATCCATACAACTTTATAAAACCGCATGGATCACAAGCACAAACAAGGCAATGCTTGAAGATTTCAAAATGCGCAAGGCATCATTTCTTGCCTACGACAAGGAAAAACGCGATGTGTTTCTGGCCGACTCACCCTATTCCTTGCAGACAGCCCAGGAAAAATACCCGGATATCAGGTTCCATTTTACCTCAGAATTCTAAGCCGGGCATGATGCAACAAAAGATGAGCGCACATTGTCTAAACGGATAGAAACAACATCCGGTATTTGTTGTTTAGTACAAGGATTTGGTCAAAAACTGATGATTCAGGAGCGCCTGTTTCGGTTTTAAACCTATTTTTGTCTTTTTCTGGGATATTTTTCAATCTATCACAATTTTACACGATGAAGAACAGAATTTTCAGTTTTCTTATTGCTCTGCTCACAGGGCTGGTGCTTTCGTTTTCAACCTTTGCCCAACAAAGGTACAGCGATGCTGAGCTTGCATCACAGCCATACTGGGTGGAAATGATGCAGGACCATTCGGTGAATTTCTATGAAGTGCAACGGGCCTTCAACCTATACTGGGAAGGACGTGAGGTAATCAAAGGATCAGGATGGAAGCCATTCAAACGCTGGGAATACATGATGGGACAGAGGGTGTTGCCCGATGGCGCCAGACCCGACCCCAAACGCGAATTTGAAGCCTGGCAACAATGGTTTGGGAGTGGCGAACGCTCGTTATACGGTGACTGGACCCCGCTTGGGCCATTTACGGTACCTTCCGGCTACAACGGTTATCGTGGTCTGGGCCGACTGAATGCTATTGCTTTTCATCCCACCAACCCTGACATTTTGTACGTTGGCGCACCTTCCGGCGGGCTTTGGATCACTTATGACCATGGCCAGAACTGGGTAACGCACACCGATATTTTGCCCACCTTAGGAGTGTCCTCAATAGTTGTTGACTACAGCGATCCCGACTTGGTGCTTATCGGCACAGGAGACAGGGATGCAGGTGATGCTCCCGGATTGGGTGTGTGGCGCAGCACAGACGGCGGTGTGAGTTTCATAGCATCCAACTCAGGTATGGGAAATGCAACTGTTGGAAGGATGATACAGCATCCGGCGAATTATTTCGAAATACTGGCCGCAACTTCTTCGGGAGTGTTTAAATCATTGAACAGCGGCCTGAGCTGGACGATGAAGGTTTCTGGAAACTTCAAAGAGATTGTGTACAAACCCGGAGATCCGCAAACAGTGTATGCCGCATCAGGCGGGACTTTTTACCGCTCATCCGATGGAGGCGAAACCTTTTCGGTGGTCAACAATGGCCTGCCCGGAGGAGCCCGTGGGGTAATCGGCGTGTCGCCGGCTAACCCTGAGGTTGTTTATTTTCTCCTTACCAATTCCGATTCATTTAAAGGAATCTATCGTTCAACAGATGCCGGACTCAGCTTCAGCGTGCGTTCCACAACACCCAACATCATGAGCTGGGATTGCAACGGAGGCAGCGGTGGCCAGGCATGGTACGATCTCGATATATCCGTTGACCCAACGAATGCCGATATTATTCACGCCGGTGGGGTGAACAATTTTAAATCAGTAAACGGAGGACAAACCTGGGCTATAAACTCACACTGGTACGGTGGCTGCAGTGTCCCTTCGGTGCACGCCGACCTTCATGTACTCGAATATTCGCCGATCAACAACAGACTTTATGTTGGAAACGACGGTGGTATTTACTGGACAGCAAATGGCGGGCAAACATGGACAGAAATCACAAACGGTCTTGTGATCAGCCAGGCATACAAGATAGGACAAAGCCTCACACAGCCCGGTTATGTGATAAACGGATATCAGGACAACGGAACCTCTACATTGGCAGATGGCGAATGGATTGCAGTCAATGGCGGCGATGGCATGGAATGTGCTTTCGACCCGACCGATCACAGGTACAGCTATTCAACACTCTATTACGGACCTGTTTACCGGCATTTTAACCACTCAAATCAGGGACAGATTGCCGGAAACGGATCAAATGGAATTACCGAAAGTGGTGACTGGGTTACTCCCTTTGTGATTGATCACCAGAATCCCAATGTTATGTTCATCGGATATAAAAATATCTGGAGGAGTACAAATATCAAAGCCGGAAATCCTTCTTCAGTAAGCTGGACCAAAATCTCTACCATGAGTTCCAGCAATATGAATGTATTAGGTCAGTCAAGGGCCAACACAGATATACTGTATGCAGCAAGTGGCAACAGGTTTTACCGTTCCGATAATGTAAAAGCGTCTTCGGTTCAATGGACAACACTCACCGGTAACCTGCCCATTACCAACAGCATAACAGCCATTGAAACAAGCCCGTTTGACGAAAATGTAGTGTTCATCGCGCAGCAAAACAGGATATATAAATCATCAGATAAGGGCGCTACATGGCAAAACATGACAGCAAACCTTCCAAATGTCAGTTTCAATTCAATCGCCTACTACAAAAACAGTAACGAAGGCCTGTATTTAGGAACGGATATTGGCATATTCTACCGCGACGCGAGCATGAATGAATGGATTGCTTATTCCGACGGTTTCCCGGCGGCAGGAAGAGTGACGGAGTTAGAAATTTACTATGATGCTCAAAACCCGTCTAATGATGTTATACGTGCCGGAACTTACGGTCGCGGCCTGTGGAGCTCGCCACCCTATTACGGAACGCTCCAGGCAGGGTTTGAAGCATCAACCACCGAACCTTTTGCCAACTGCGGTATTTCGTTTACCGACCTCACAATAGGCGTTCCCTATACCTGGGAATGGACTTTCGAGGGAGCTACTCCGTCAACCTCAAACGAACAGCATCCACAAAACATTGTTTATGAGCAGGAAGGAACCTATTCTGTAAGCCTGGCTGTTACAAATCCAATTGGCTCGGATATGTTGACCATCGAAGGCTATATCACAGTTCAGCCGGCACAGGCACCACTGGTGAATTTTGCGGCTTCGCAAACCACAGGTTGTTCAGGTCTGGCTGTTGAATTCACAGATATGACAGTTAATTGTCCCGATAGCTGGTTCTGGAGCTTTACACCTGATGATGTTTCCTTCGTTGACGGAACTTCTGCAACATCGCAGCACCCGGTTGTTGTGTTCAATGCCAATACAACCTATGATGTTACTTTGACCGCCTCAAATACAACAGGTTCAAACTCTCTGACTTATGAAAAATTCATTCAGACAGGTGGAATCGGTTTGCCGGTTGAAGAGAATTTTGCAGCGGCATCCTATGAAGAAATTGACTGGAAGGTTCAGAACCCTGACAATGCAAGAAGCTGGGCCTTGAAAACCCTGGCCGATGGAACAACTGCTTCATGGATGAATTTCTTCAACTACACCACTATGGGCGCCAGAGATTACCTGCTAAGCCCGGTCTTGAATTTTGAAGAATATGAAAATGTTTACCTGAGTTTTGATTATGCCTACGCACAAAGATTCACGCAAAAGGACTCGCTGATCATCAGTATTTCGGCCGATTGCGGACAGACCTGGCAACGCCTGTATGCCAACGGGCCTGATGGACAAGGCGCTTTTGTTACAGCTGAAACCACCATGCAGTCGTTCGAGCCGGCAAATGAAACTGAATGGTGCTCAGGAAATCCTTCCGTTGATTGTCCTGAACTGGATCTGAGCGCATGGGCAGGCATGGCAAATATCGTGGTTCGCTTTGAGTCATTCAATCAATTCGGCAATAACCTGTACCTCACCGATGTCGTACTTACTACAGTAACCGGTATTCAAAATCCGGCTGTTGCTGCTGCTTCATTGCTTTATCTGTTTCCGGTACCTGCCTCGAAGGAAGTGGTTATGACCGTTGATAACAGCCTGATTGGAAACCGTTTCAGCATCATGGATCAGAGCGGCAGACAAATGTTCAGCGGGACCATCAAAACGCCCAAAACCACTGTGCCGGTGAGCGACTGGCCACATGGAACCTATGTGGTACGCATTGAAGGAAGCAAATCAATCATGAAAAAACTGGTAATTATCCGGGATTAATATCTGACGTAACATAATACTATACACACAAAAAGCAACAAATGACCATTCGTAACTTCATTATTGCCTCACTATTGCTGGTAGTTTTCCAGACACAGGCACAACAAATAATTGAGCGCTATCAGGGAACATCCGAAGCTTTTCTGAAAAGGACTTATTCCGAGATTGAAGCCGCTGCCCGGTATTATGAACCATATCAGGCAAGGGAATTCAGAAAACCTAACCCGGAGGTTTACCGCCCGATATTTGAGGTTGACCCTGCTCAGGTAATTTTTATGGAACCTACAGTTGATCAGCCTGAACTTAGGACTAAGCGTGAAGTTTCTCCACTTCCTGACACCACCTTCATGGGCTTGTACGACTCAGGCAATTCGATTCCTCCTGATGTCAACGGAGCACCGGGCCCCGAGCATTTGATGGTTACCCTTAACACACAGGTGCGGATTCAGGACAGAATTGGCAATGAAATTTCAACGGTCAGTTTGGGAATGTTTTGGTCAGGCCTTCCGGGTGGAGGTACTTTTGATCCGAAAATTCTGTATGATTCATTTGAAGACCGTTGGGTTTTTGTAACATGTGCCGGAAGTCAGGTTGGGGATTCGCGTATTTATATGGGTGTTTCGGAAACTTCTGATCCCACCGGAACATGGTTCCTGTATTCATTCATTGCCGACCCGCAGAATCAGGTCTGGTTCGACTATCCCAGCATGGGCTTCAACGATAAATGGATCGGAGTTTCGGGCAATATGTTCGGGAATGGGTTTTACAGCACCGTTTATGTGTTTGACAAGCATGCCATGTATTCAGGCGAAGGGTCGGTTTCCTTTACCCGATTCGCAACCAGCCTTGGATTTACACTGGTGCCTGCAATTACCTTTGATCTTGAAGAAGAAAACCTTTATCTGGTATCATCTGCCAACTCCAATTCGGGAGGAAACGGATACATCAGCATGTTCAAGGTGAGCGGAGAAGTTGCTAATCCGGTTTTTTCGAAGATCGGCGATGTGGGCACACCGAACCCCTGGGCAGGATGGGCCGGTAATAATGGCGATTTTCTGCCCCAGTTAGGGTCGCCACAACTAATCAATTCGGTTGACCACCGAATGGAGAATGTTGTCTTTCGAAACAACAAGTTATGGGCGGTGCACCACGTTTTCCTCCCTGCCAACAACCCGCAGCGAACTGCAGTTCAATGGTGGGAGCTCACGCCAACAGGGCAGATAGTTCAGCGTGGACGAATTGACGACCCTTCCGGCCTGATGTCCTATGCCTTCCCCACGATTGCTGTGAATGAATTCGAAGATATCATGGTCGGTCACAACAATTTCTCGCTCAATCAGTATGCAAGTGCTGCATATTCATTCAGGTCGCATATGGATGAGCCCAACACCATGCGCGATCCATACCAATATAAAGATGGTAAGGCCTCTTACTACAAAACCTTTGGTGGTGGACGCAACCGTTGGGGCGATTATTCTGCAACCATGCTTGATCCTGTGAATGGAGTTGACTTCTGGGTGCTGCAGGAATATGCCGAATTGCCCTCGGGCGGCGACCGTTGGGGTACCTGGTGGGCCTATGTGCGGATTCCTTTCGAGCCTGTACCGGATTTCCAGGCAAATGAGACCCTGATACCATTAGGAGAGCAAATTAATTTCAGCGACCTGACTGCCGGTGTTCCGCAAGAATGGTCATGGGTGTTTGATGGCGCAGATCCGGCAACCTCTGATGAACAAAACCCACAGGGGATAACCTATAACACAGAGGGAGTTTTTGGTGTTAGCCTGACAACTTCAAATGACTTTGGAACCAATACCATTAGCAAAGCCGGGTATATTAATGTTAGTTCAACCCTGCTTCCGGACGTGGATTTTGAAGCCGACCAACAGGTCGTCTGTGTAAATGGAACAGTCAGGTTTACCGACAAAACCCTTTACATGCCCCGTGAATGGGAATGGGTATTCACACCGTCAACGGTATCTTTTGTTAATGGAACAGATGCCTTTTCGCAACACCCCGAAGTCAGGTTCGAGGAAGCAGTCGTATATTCGGTCAGCCTTACGGCAGCAAACCTGAACGGACCCGCTTCAAAAACTTATTTTGATCTGATAACTGTCGGTGGATTGCCTTTGCCTTACGCCGAAATCTTTGAAGAGCCAACCCTGAAAGCATCAGGATGGCTAATTGAAAATCCCGATAACGCGATTACATGGGAAAAAGTTGAAGTTGGTGGACTAGAAGGAATCAGCACGGCTGCGTCCGTTAATTTTTATAATTATTATGCCATTGGACAGCGCGACAGGTTAATTTCACCCATACTCGACTTGCGGGGCTTCGACAATATCAACCTGAGTTTTCGCCATGCATACGCCAAAAGACACGACCAGTTTTCTGATTCTTTGGTTATTTACCTTTCGGATGATTGTGGCCAAACCTGGACCAGAATCTTTGCCGATGCCGAAAACGGCAGCGGCAACTTTGCCACGCATCCCAAGAAAGATGGGTTTCAACCGGTGAATGTATGGGATTGGTGCGGTGTTGAGTGGGGAGCAGATTGCATCACCCTGAATCTGAATCCCTGGATTGGCAAAACCGATGTGAGAATTGCCTTCGAAACATATAGTTTTTACGGTAATCCTATATACTTAACTGATATACAGGTCGGACCAACTGTTGGCATCGGGGAAGTAACCTTGTTACCCGATATGGTGGTTTCTCCCAACCCATCAAATGGCTTGTTTACGATTACGCCCAAAGGAAATGTTCCTTTATCTGGGTTGAAGATTTTCAGCCCCGACGGACGTGTCGTTTATAAGTTAAATGAACCGTTGAAAGAAAGCATGACCATTAACCTAAAGGGATTTGCATCAGGAGTTTATATGGTTGAGGCTTATGCCGGCACATCACGATTGAAGCAGAAATTAGTGTTGCTAGACTAATTTTGCCGCCATAAGCTTCATCAGTATTGTATCCTTTGTAATCCGGACATGAGCCGGAAGCATAGTCAAGAAAGTAAAAGCACGGATAAAAGCATATGAACCTGTTTTACCTTCCGGAAGTGCATGAAGGCACAGTTCAGTTAACAGATGAGGAATCAGCTCATTGTGTCAGGGTTCTTCGAATGAAGGCCGGAGATCCAGTAGTGTTTACCGATGGACAGGGGTGGCTTTACGAAGGCAATCTGACTCAGGCCGATGCCCGCAAATGCTTGGCCGATCTCAACTCGAAGCGAAAAGGCGAAGATTTCGATGGTTACGGAATCCACGTCGCTTTAGGGCCAACAAAACAGGCTGACAGGACGGAGTGGTTTGTAGAAAAAGCTACTGAACTTGGGATTGATGAGATTAGTTTTTTTATTACTGAGCATTCCGAGCGAAGGCACCTTCAACTTGATCGACTTAAACGAGTAGCAGTTTCGGCCATGAAACAATCCCTTAAAAGTCGCCTGCCAAAGCTAAATCCTCTGGAGAAATTCAGCGATTTTCTGGCCCATGCTGATGCCGGTCAAAAGTTTATTGCATGGATTGACAGCGGGGTGCAGGATCTTCTTGTCAGTCGGATTCGGCCTGAGTCTTCAACGCTGGTGCTTATTGGCCCCGAAGGGGATTTCTCAGTAAAAGAGGTTGAAAAGGCCATGTCGCTGGGCTATGTACCTGTAAGCCTCGGCCCTTCGAGATTGCGTACCGAAACAGCCGCATTGGCTGCCTGTATGGGCTGCCATATTGTTAAACAAGTGAAACAGTCATGAGGCACATACTTATAACTTTATTTCTATTTCTGACAGCCTTTGCGCAGGCACAGTATGATGTTCAGATTGCTGTGCTGAAATACAGGGGAGGGGGCGACTGGTATGCGAATCCAACTTCCTTGCCCAATCTGGCCCGTTTTTGTAACGAGAACCTGAATACGAACATTAACCCTCAGGTACCATCTGTTGATGTCGGAAGCACCGAACTGTTCAACTATCCTTTCGTTCATATGACAGGCCACGGAAACGTGCTTTTTGATTCCCGGGAGGCCGCGAACCTCAGAAACTACCTTATAGCAGGTGGTTTTCTGCATATTGATGATAATTACGGAATGGATCCCTACATCAGACCTCAGATGAAAAAGGTATTCCCTGAGCTGGAATTTATCGAGTTGCCTTTTGAGCATCCGATATACAGGCAGAAATACCAATTTCAGGAGGGACTTCCAAAAATTCACGAACATGATGGTAAGCCGCCTCAGGGATTCGGGCTTATATACGAGGGCAGGCTAATTTGCTTCTATACCTATGAAACCGACCTGGGCGATGGCTGGGAAGATGCCACGGTTCACAACAATCCGGCCGAAACCCGACTGAAAGCCTTACAAATGGGGGCCAACATCATCCGGTACGCTTTTTCAAGATAAATATTCCCGCTGATTCTCAAAAATAGCCCGTTTCTATCAGGTTGAATGAGCTTTTTTGCTACATTCACCGCCTGAATTATATACACATACCATGAGAACGAAAGCAACCATTTCAATTTTATTTCTCCTGATTATTTTTTTACTTCCTGTCGTTCACGGGCAAATATCAACCACGGGCAACGCTCCGGACAATGAGCAGGCAGCCCTGATGCCCATGAGCACCTACGATTCCGTAATGTTATCATCCCTGCCTCCGCTCAGGCTTTCCAAACAGTTCAATAGAGGAGCATTGCCAATGATGGTAGATAATTCGGCCCTTCCGTATTTCAGACCCCTGATTGCTCAGGTGGGCCTCGAATGTGGGCAATCGGCCAGTATAGGTAATATGCTGACCTATGAGCTTAATGTGCTCCGCAATGCCCCCGGAGATCAGCCACAAAATCAACTGGCCACACATTTTACATATAATTTCCTCAACGGAGGCAGCAATGCAGGTATCAGCTATTACGAAACCTTTGAGATAGTAAAAAGATTAGGTAACCCAACCGTACAGACATACGGTGGAATTGCCAATGGGGGAGCCTCACGCTGGATGAGCGGATATACAAACTATTACAACAGTATGCATAACCGTATTCATGATATTTATTCCATCAAAACCAATACGATTGAGGGATTGGAAACACTCAAGCAGTGGATTTATGACCATGGAAAGGGCTCGCAATATGGCGGGACAGCAAGTTTTTATGCCGAGTTCAGCTACCCGCCAACCCAACTTCCGCAAGGAACTCCCGAAGCCGGTAAGCATGTAATCATTCAATGGGGCAACTCAGCCAATCATGCCATGACAATTGTGGGCTATCATGATTCCATCAGATGGGATTACAACAACGACAATCAATACACCAACCACCTGGATATCAACGGAGATGGAATTGTGGATGTTCGTGACTGGGAAATTGGCGGGTTTAAAATGGCCAATACATACGGGTCTATCAGCGGATGGGGCGATGAGGGCTTTTCTTATATGATGTACAAAACAGTTGCCGACCGCTTTCAACAGGGTGGCATTTGGAATAATGTAGTTGTGGTTACAGACGCCAGCGCTGATCATCAGCCCCTGCTGACTGCAAAAGCAACCATCACCTATCCTTGCCGTAATAAGCTGAAGATTATGATCGGTATGTCCACCAACCCTGGAGATACCGAGCCGGAATATACCCTGAACTTTCCCGTTTTCGACTATCAGGGAGGATGCAACCCCATGCAGGGTTCAGGGCAAAGTGAAACGATCGAATTCGGACTCGACCTTAATCCTTTGCTTTCATATATTATTCCGGGACAGTCGGTTAAGATATTTCTGATGGTTTACGAAAGCGACGCTTCAGGAGAACATAGCGGAATGATAAACAAGTTTTCGATTATTGATTACACAAACGGCCAGACAGAGATAGAAGCTTCAGGAGGTGCCGGAATCTCGAACAACACCCTGACCATGATGAGTGTGGTTGCTGCTTTCGGACACAATCCCGTAGTTGTTTCAACCCAGCAACTGCCTCCTTTACAGCTATATGAGTCATACAGCCACAACCTTCAGGCGTCGGGAGGAACTCCTCCGTACCGTTGGGCGATTGCCGATGATTACATCCGATTCGACTCGGTTGCAGCTATGCCCGCCGGAGAGGGTATAAAGCTTGATGTTTCCAATAACAACAGCGGAATGGCCAAGGTTAACCTGCCTTTCGACTTCCCCTTTTATGGCAAAAAGTATAACGCAGTTTATGCAACTGTTGATGGCTACATCAGATTTGATGAATCATTGATTCCCTGGCCCTATTATATTGACGGAAGAAGCTATTTCCTTCAAAATAAAACAGTAGCTCCACTAATGTCGAACACATTTGTTGTTACTCCTTCTGAAGGGGACGGTATCTGGTACGAAGAAGGTGAAGGGTATTGCTCATTTACCTGGAAACTGTCAGTTGCCGGCCAAACCAATACAAGCGAAACAAATTTTAAGGCCATCCTTTATGAAGATGGACGAATAGTATTTCACTACGGCTACCAGAATATCCCCTTTTATATACGTCGTTACGGGGGAATTTCGTCCGGTGATGGCGAAAACTATGTGCTGATGAACACAACCGGAACCTTTAATCCTTTACAGCTCAGGTATAATCGTTTCGTCCCAATGACAAACGTTACCGGACTTGAACTGTCGGTTGATGGTGTGCTTAGCGGTGATATTGAGGAATTCCTCGATCAGGTGCCGATTCGTGTTTCGGTAACAGACAACAACAAACTGAAAAGCTTCAAAACATTTTATCTTTCGACCGAGGGCGTTCTGATGGAAGCAGAAGTGTATTCCGAACCAGAACATGAGGTGGTTTACGGAGAATCATTCGGACTTGACTTGATCTTTACAAATCTGAACAGTTTCAGCCTGAGCGCCTCAGAGGTACAGTTATCCACCTCCGATCCGTATTTTCACATTACTGAACACTTAAGCGGTTTTCCACCAATGGCTGTCGGCGAACAGGTGTTTCTGCAGAACATCTTTGCTGTAAACACTGATCGGTTTGTGCCTCACGGATATAAAGCGAAGTTTTTATTATCCATTAACGCCCCTGAAGGCAACTGGAGCCGCGACCTTACCTTCACTGCTCAGGCACCTGTAGTTGAAATGGCATCAATGCTTGTTGACGATGGCAACAATGGAATTCTTGAGCCTGGTGAAACAGCAAACCTGGTGATGAACCTGTATAATGCAGGTGGTGCTGATGTTACCACAGCAATGGCTGTACTGACCAGCGCATTCGATGGACTGACTGTTGGCGTTGGAACAGCACAGAAAGAGGTGTTCGGAGCTGATTCCATCTGGCAGGTGGTGTATCAGGTCAGCCTTGAAGCCGGCAGCGGAATTCCTCCGGTGATCGGTGTTAACCTGCATGTGATCGGTGATAAGGAGTTTTCTTACTACCATACCTATCCCATTATTATTTCGCAGGTTATTGAGGACTTCGAATCAGGCAATTTTGGATCATTTGATTGGCTGACTGGCGGAAATGCTCCCTGGTATGCAGATAATCAGGCTCCTCCTTTTGAGGGTTCGTTTGCCGCCCGTTCAGGCGTAATTTACGACAACCAGTCGTCGAGCCTCAGCATTGATTATGATGTTGCTTTCCCCGACAGCCTTTCCTTCTATTTCAAAGTGTCTTCTGAGTATAATTATGACTTTCTGCATTTCTTAATCAACGGTGTAGAGCAGAGCCGGTGGTCGGGAGAAGAGGGCTGGAAAAGATACTCAGTGATGCTGGCATCAGGCGCTCAGACTCTTTCATGGTTATACACCAAGGACTACAGCGTTTCGAATGGTGAAGATTGCGCCAAGATTGACTACATCATCTTTCCGGCCTATACTATTCCTACTTTTGAAACTGAGGTGTCACAAGATGATATTAGTCTGATCCTTTACCCGAATCCGGCTAGTGACCAGCTTACAGTTTCATTTACTGCTTCTGGTAAGCAATACGGAACAGTGAGCTTGTTGGATAGAACCGGAAAAATACTCTGGTTTACAGAGACATCTGAGCTTCTTTCAGGCGACAACCGGTTTTACCCCCCGGTTCAGGGCTTGCCCGCGGGCGTTTACTTCATCATGGCATCTTCTGCTAATCAAATCCTGGTGCGAAAATTTATTAAAATCCGGTAATGTACTGCCGACATGAAAGTGTTCGTAAAACATGCATTGTTTCTTCTGATCCTATTGTTGCTGCTCTTGCCTGAACTTCAGCAAAGACTTGGTTTCTTTCCGGAATATCCCCTTCAGGGGGCATTCAGTCAGACAGAACCACCTGATCTTGATAGTTTACGTTGGGATTCCTGGCTAAATTCTGAATTTCAACAGAATTTCAATAACAGGCTTGAATCTTCAATCGGTTTTCACGACTGGCTGGTCCGCCTGAACAACCAGCTGAAGTATTCTCTTTTTTGCGAGGCCAATGCCGAAGGCGTTATTGTAGGCAAAGAGGGAGAACTTTTTGAAGAGGATTATATCAGAGCGTATCTCGGGCATTTCAATGTGGGAGATGCAGTTTGGCAGCGAAAATCGGATCAGCTTAAAAGGGTTCAGGATACACTTAAGTCTTTGGGTGTTAGCCTTGCAATAGTTTTTGAACCAGGAAAGGGAAGCTTTTACCCTGATCGGTTTCCTTCAAAGTATCACGGTAAACAGCCAACCACCTCAAACTACACCGTATTTAAAGATCTGCTCAGGCAAAAGCAAGTTAACGTCCTCGATCTGAACCAGTTTTTCATACAGTCGCGCGACAAACACGACTACCTTTTGTTTCCGCAAACCGGCACGCATTGGAGTTATTATGGCGCTCTGCTCGCAGCCGACACAACTTTGAATTTTTTAAGGAGCATTCATGGTCCGGCCATACCCTCAATGAGGATTGATTCACTTCGTTTTTACGATAGACCCCGGCATCCGGATGATGACATCTGGCTCGCCATGAACTTGCTAAGTCCTGTTCCGCAACAACCGCTGGCCTATCCAGCGGTTTCGTTTGAGACAGATCGTCAGTCAGCAGCTTATGATATTTTAATCGTTGGCGACAGTTATTTCTTCAATTGGCAAAGTGACGGAGTGATGCTGAATGCATTCAGGAATGCAGATTTCTGGTATTACAACAAAGCTGTGTGGGGAAGGCAAGGTGGCGAAACAGGAGCCACCAGCCAGCTGAGTTTACGTGATGAAGTCCTTCGCCGGGATATCATCCTGATTATGATTACCGAAAGATTCCACCATAATTTTGCATGGAAGTTCGATGAGCAGCTTTTCGAACTGTTTTTCCCCCACCAATGGGACCTGATTGATTATTTTGCAGATAACCTGCGTGTTTCAAATGACCAGTTTATGCGCCTGGCAAAAGATGCTTCACGCAAAGGAATATCTGTTGAGCAAAGAATCCGAATGGAAGCTGAATTCCTCTTGTTTGAAGATTATCAAAAAACCCCTGAGAAATATACACGTAAAGAAGACCTGATAACCATTTTTATGATGAGCATCAGGGGTACACCCGAATGGTTTGAAGCCGTGCGAAAGAAAGCTAAAGAACGTGGTATTCCGGTGGATGAAATGGTTCGGATGGATGCTGAATGGATCTATAATGACAAATACGGCAAGGATATTCAGTAGGTAAATACTCATTCTCTATTGATTATCATGAAGATGCGAAAATCAATTACCATCAATCCTGTCACCAATACCTGAAAGGGCAATTTCGGCAGAACATTAATCAGCTGAATGAGCCGCTTAGAACATTGGTTCCGTGCCTTGGATGCGCGTCTCAAATCGTTCACCTGGAAAATCTGTGCCTTGTAAGAGTTTGAGCAGCTCAATAATCTCTTCGCCCCAAATGATATGTAATCATTCAGAACAAAAACGCTCCTAAAGGATTTGCGACGTTTAAAACGGTCTCAGGAGGAATTATGCCGTGGCTAAAAAGAGCAATATGCAAGAGGCATAGCTTTTCCTGAACAGTAAGAAGACAAACTTGATACGAGTAATGGATGCGGCAGGCAGTACAAAACCCTGTACACTAAGCCAGAAAAGGGTCAACTGACAGGGCAATGATCATGACGAGGACAAAATAATTAATCCTCATGAAATAATAAAATGGGTTGAACGCAAGTGTATTTTTCCGCAAAAGTCCGGCAAACACTACCACAAGCCAGATGGATGAAACAAGGATAACAAGTGTAACAAGGGAGGAATGAATTAGCCCCGAGAGAGGAATCAGAATGGCAGAAACTGCTGTTGCTACTGTCCAGAGGAAGGTCAGGTAGCGAATCATTGTTTCGTCGTAGCGCTGTGTGATCGAGGGATATCCGGCAGCTACGTATTCGTCTCCATACTTTAGCATCAGCAGCCAGAAATGGGGTACCTGCCATATGAAGAAGAAAAATGCAAGGATAAGGGCATTTGGGTCGAACACCGAACCTCCTCCGGCAACCCAACCAACAACGGGTGGTATGGCACCAATAACCGAACCCGGAATAACTGCAAAAGCAGTACGCCGCTTCATGGGTGTATAAATGCCGTTATACCAGATCAATGCTAACAGTCCGAGCTGAAAACCAACAAAATCAGAGCCGAGCCAGATCAAGGCTGACCCAATGGCTGAGAGACCGATGGCAACCCATAGTGCATTGCTGCTGCTGATTCTACCCGATGGTATGGGCCGGTCTTGTGTGCGTTTCATCAGCCTGTCACGGTCGCTGTCCTGATAATGATTCAAGGCCGAGGAACCACAGGCCAGTAAGAAAATCCCAATGGTCGGCAGGATCAATCCGCTGTCAAAACTGCCCTTCGCCAGCAGGTAGCCCGCAATGGTGGTAAGGGATACAGCGAAGGTGATTTTTACCTTGCCCAGTTCCATCAGTAATTTCATTTGGTTGATCATCCAAGCCGTGTTTCAAACAAAAATAGTAAAATAAATCGATGGCTCTTAAAGTTTGCAGGCCATCTCCTGCTACAGGTTCTTGATGTAATCAATAATGTCGGCGATTTGCTGGTCGTTGATGGTGTTTTCGTACGAAATCATCAATCCTTTCATGTATCCCTGAACAACATCGGCATTTGGCTCTTTTATGGAGCGGCTGATATATTCCTCATCAATGGTTATTTCGCGTTCAACTCCATTGGTAACAACGATTTCAGTCTTGCCAAAAATGCCCTTAAACGAAGGCCCGATAAGTTTGCTGCCATCAAGTGAATGGCAGGTGAAACAGGCATTTTGTTTCATAATCGCCAAGCCGGGATGTTCGTCACCTGCTGAAGCTGCTTTAGCAAGCCATTCATCATAACGCTGCTGCGGGACAACGGTAACAGACGAAAGCATGTAAGAATGAAGCTGTCCGCAATATTCCGCACATAAAACGTCATATCTGCCTTCAGTAATTGCTTCGAACCACATATAATTGTTCTTCCCGGGAACCATATCCTCCTTAATACGGAAAGCTGGGATATAGAAACTGTGCAACACATCACGGGATATAAGCTCAAGCTTTACGGGCTGGTTGATAGGCACTACGAGCGAATCTGAATAGGTTCCGTCGGGATATTCGAACGAAAACTTCCACATCTGGCCATATGCTTTAACTACCATTGCGTTCTCCGGTACTTCACGCATGGGTTTAAAACCGGCCCAGCCATAATAAAACATCACCATCACAAGTATGGTTGGGATGACAGTCCAAACCACTTCAATGGTATTGTTGCCTTCGATGTGGCTGGCTTTAGGATTTCTTTTGCTGTTGTATCTGAATACGAACCAGATCATTACGGCAGTGATGCCAATCAGGAAAACAATCGAAATACCCGCAATTATGTAAAGGGAAAGATCGACGCCTTGTGCAAATGTTGATGCTCCTGTTCTCATATCTTAATTAACGGTTAAAGTATTCGATGCTTGTTAATGCGGTAAAAGCGATAAAAAGAACTGCAACAAGAACTACAAGCCAGGTATATAGCTTCATGTCGTATTTCAGGTGCATAAAGTAATAGGCAACTACCACCACTTTAACTGTGGCAATCAGCAGTGCCGTAGCAACCGATAATGACCTCAGGTCGGCTCCGAACACGGAAACTACTACGGTGACTAATGTTAATAGCAACAGCGCCACAAGTGTACTGAAATGATCTTTATAGCTGCTGATATGTTGCTCTTTGTGGCTGTCGTTGTTGTGTAAATCTTTATTTTCCATGTTTTCAGTGGATTAAATAAAACAAAGGGAAAAGGTAAATCCAGATAAGGTCAACGAGGTGCCAGTATAGACCGGCATTCTCAGTTAGGGTGTATTTTTCGGAGCTAACTAAGCCCTTCTTGGTGCGGTAAATCACAACCGCAATAATAACAGCCCCTATGATGATGTGGAGTGCATGCAGTCCGGTCATGAAAAAGTACAGAAAGAAAAACAAGCCTTCACCTTTAGGAAGGCTCTCAAAGTATTCCATGCCAGGAAAAAGGCCGTGGTGTATTTTCGCGTTCCATTCGAAGTATTTGATCACCATAAAGATCAATGCGGCAGCAAGGGTGGCATACAACAGGTTGACCGAAAGCTTTACATTGCCTTTCTGTATGGCTGTGATGGACATGGCTATGGTCATACTGCTGACAAGCAGAACAACAGTGTTGATCGTCCCCATCGTAACATCCAGCTCAAAAGAAGAAATCAGAAATGCTTCCGGATTGAGCATACGATAAACCATATACACAATAAACAGTCCGCCGAAAAGCAGTAATTCAGTGAACAGAAACAGCCACATGCCCATTTTAGAGGCTTCGGCATCGCGGTTGTGCCCTGAATTGGGCAGCACAAATCCTGAGGCGTGTTGCATAGGTTATTATTCTTTTATGTTTGGTTTATGTTCAAAGTCGTATGGGCCGTTTTTTGGAAGTTCGGGCATTCTGTCGAAATTCTGCACCGGTGGCGGCGACTGGGTCTGCCATTCGAGCGTGATGCCTCCCCAGGGATTTCGTCCGGGTTTCTGGGTGTTCTTGAAGTAAGCATATATCAGGTTGCCCAACATCAGCAGTATGCCCACTGCCAGTATCCACGAACCATATGTGCTGATCATATTCGGCAGGTGAAATTCGGGCAAATAGTCGTAATACCTGCGCGGCATCCCCATCAGACCTGCAATAAGCATTGGGAAATAAAGGGTGTTGAAACCAATAAACATTAGCGTAAAGGCTGTGTTGGCCACCTTTGCGTTGTACATTTTTCCCCACATTTTCGGAAACCAATAGTGGAGGGCGCCAAAAAAGGCAAAACCTGTTCCGCCAAACATCACATAATGGAAATGACCTACAACAAAATAAGTGTCGTGGAGGTGAATGTCAGTAGCAAGCGCGCCCAGCAAAAGTCCTGTAAATCCTCCTATCATAAATTGGAAAATAAAAGCCAGGGCATACAGAAGGGGCGTATGCACATGGATGGAGCCTTTATACAGAGTAGCCACCCAGTTAAAAACTTTTATTGCAGTGGGTATGGCGACAAGAAATGTCAGGATCGAGAAAACAAACCGTCCTGTCCCGCTCATGCCCGAGGTAAACATATGGTGTCCCCAGATGAAATAGCCCACAAAAGCAATGGCCAGACTCGAAAATGCAATGGCTTTATACCCGAAAATAGTACGTCGACTGAATGTTGGCAGGAGTTCCGAGATCACACCAAAGGCCGGAAGTGCCATTATATACACTGCCGGATGCGAGTAAATCCAGAAAAGATGCTGGTAAAGTATGGGATCGCCTCCAATGGATGGATCAAACAAACCAACTCCGAAGAAGCGCTCAGCGACAATCATCATCAGTGTGATGCCTATGATTGGGGTTGCCAAAACCTGTATCCATGATGTCGCATAAAGGGCCCATGCAAAAAGTGGCATTTTCAGAAAAGTCATTCCCGGAGTCCTTAACCTGTGGATTGTAACGATGAAATTCAAGCCGGTGAGGATGCTCGAAAACCCGAGCACAAAAGCCGCAAGCACCGACATGGTTACATTGGTGCCGGTTTTCACACTGTATGGGGCATAAAAGGTCCATCCGGTATCTGCCGGCCCGTCACCGAAAACAAGCGTCGAAAGTGCCATGATTGCCCCAATAATGTAAATCCACCACGAAAGCAGGTTAAGCCTGGGAAACGAAACATCATCCGTGCCCAGCATGATCGGCAGGAAAAAGTTGCCAAACACAGCGGGGATGCTTGGGATGATGAACAGGAAAATCATGATGACACCATGAAGCGTAAAAATCTGGTTGTAGGTTTTTGCCTCCAATAGGTCTTTTCCGGGGTTGAGCAGCTCGAGGCGCATCAAAATGCCCAGGGTTGCCCCTACAAGGAAAAACGTGATGAGTGCATAGAGGTAGAGCAAGCCGATGCGCTTGTGGTCAACACTGAAAATCCAGGAGAAAATACCTTTTTTGGCCTGGAGATAATTGAGGTCGGTTGTTAATGTTGCCATACAATTATTTATACATTATTGGTTTTATTTTTTCTCTTATTTGCAGCAATCAGGTAAGATAACAATCCCAGAGCCAGGATCAAAATAGCAGTTCCTGAGATCTTTGTGATATTGAGTACATAACGCTGTCCTTCGGGGTCGTAGCTGAAACAGAACTTAAGCACTTTGTTAATAGTAGGACCAGATTTGCCCATTCCGGCTTCAATAACCGCCATTTTCACATCGAAGGGCAGAAAATAGGTCCCGTGCAAATAACGCGTTATTTTTCCGTCAGGACTTACAACAACCAGCGTTGCAGGATGAATGAATTCTCCGCCTTCCTGTTTCACCTGATAGCCAATGTTGTCCAGAAAACCCTTGATGGTCAGACTGTCGCCAGTGAAAAACCTCCAACTGTTTTCAGTATCGCCCTTGCCTACAAGTTTTGCATAGGTCTTCTTCTTGTTTTGTGCAAGAACGGTTTTTTCTGTGTGGCTGAAACTGATCGTGAATACTTCATAATCCTTGCCAAGCTCAAGATCCGACTTTTTCATCACCTCGGCCAATCCGTTCATAAGCGGTGTGCAGATTCCTGGACACTCGTAATAAACCATTGCTATGATTGTCGGCTTTCGTATGGCATCCCTGATGTCAACCTGATTAAATTTCTCGTCTGTAAAAACCTGTCCTTTATTAAGGTAGGTGTCCAGTTGCTCGTAAACCCCGAGCTTCTCCTCAGCTATTGCTTTGGGACAAAAATAGGGTTGAAACCCGCCGAAAAAGAAGAAAAACAACAGCAAAAAACTACCTAAACGTTTCATTTTAAATGACATAAATAAAACAGTTTTGTTAAAATTTGGATTTGCTAATTTAGAATAAATCTAAACAATCAAACAATTATTTTTGTAAAAAGTTTTTTGTCAGGAACATAGATGTATTTCCTATCTTTAATGCCAGACAAGTTCAGGTGTTTATGTCTGACAAATTTACAGATTTGGGAAAATTTTCCCGGAATGGAAGTTGTTAATAAAGAGTTTCCTTACTAAATATAGGTATAAGAATAAGATAGAGTCCTTAGCATGATTATTGTTATATAATTAACAAAACTATTCTTATGAGAAGTTTAACAAAATTTCTAGCCTTAGCAGCCATTTTGGCGACCTTTTCAGCCTGCAGGAAGCATTTCGAGGAGATGCCTGTTGATACGGTCAATAAAATGACTGACCTGAAGGTTCCCTCATCCTTTGATTGGAAAACCACACGCGACCTGCAATTAACAGTTAACCTGCCTGACGACGGAATCTTCCCGATGCAATCAAGGCTTGATGTTTATTTGTCTAACCCATTGCTTGGAGGCGAATTGCTAATGAGCGGAAGCCTCAACCAGGGGCAGGCTTTTGAACGGATGGTGCGCGTGCCTTCGTATCTTAAGAGTCTTCACCTGATGCTCGTAACAAGCACCGGATCCAGGCATTTTGCCGAAGTTCCAATAAATGGAAACTTTATTAACTATACCTTTTCTGCCCAGAAAAGCGGATTTAGCATGAAATCAAGTGAATCAGTGACTAACGATGGCCCTGAATGTGACAACTGCGATCAGGTGATTTCCGGAAACGGCAGCGTAAACATCACAGGCGGACAAACCTATTGTGTCACCGACAACTTTACAGGAACAGTTAGTTTCCAAACCTGGAGCGGTGGCGGCACATTGAAGGTGTGCGGAACTGCAACACTTTCAGGAACCACCACCCTGGGGACCAACAGCCATATTATTGTTACCCAGAATGGATCACTTGCCCTGAATGCGCTCTCCATGTGGGGCAACTCGGCCAGTGTTTCCGTGTATTCCAATGCTTCACTTACCGTGAATAGCGGGTTTTCAACCGTCGGTACATTTCTTAACTACGGACAAATGATCGTTAACGGAAACCTCACTATCCAGCAGTTAAACAATCCATTTGTCAATAATGGTTCTATTCAGGTCAACAATGGAAATTATCAGTTGAACAACGCAACTATGATACAATCCGGAAGCCTGACAGTTTCCGGAACGGTGAAACTGAACACCAACAGTTCGATGACCAATAACGGAACACTGACTTCAGGCGACCAATTTGAAATCAATGGAAGCGTTTTGGCCAACACAGGCACAGTCAATGTTACTCAATCGCATTTCAGCATCAATGGCGGATCTTCCTTTGTCAATAATGGTGTGGTTGCCCTCACTACGGGCAATTTCAATATAAATTCAAACTCATTTACCAACAATGGTTCCGTTACTGCCGGCGGCCGCATTAGTTTCAATTCGGGAAGCGTTGTGGTCAACAACTGTATGATGAGTTGTCAGGGTCTGGCAGAGTTCAACTCCGGAAATATTACTTTCAACAACGGATACCTGCGCAGTGAAACGAAAATTCAGATCAACAGCGGTGCCAATACTGTTCTGAAGAATGGCAGCATGCTCTCCACAACGAGTTTTGAACTTTATGCCAATATTATTGGTCAGCAGGCAACGAATTCGATAAAAGCAGAAACTGAGTTTAAAATGTCGTCACAAACCGTTAGTGGTCCTGTCGAACTGGCAACCAACAATCTGATAATATTGCCGGGAACTCCGGTTTCGCAACATTTTATTAATGGTGCAACAGTGGTTACACTGGGTAATGAGCAGAATTTCCTGCCCATCACAGCCTGCAATCCGGAAGGTGTTGGATCAATCATTATTAACGACACAGATAATGATGGTGTGCCGGATGACCTGGACGATTTTCCGAATGACCCCGGCAGGGCTTACAGGTCGTGGTATCCGGGACAAAACACTTTTTCAACGGTTGCTTTTGAAGACCTTTGGCCTGGTTTAGGTGATTTCGACTTCAACGATGTGGTTGTTATGTTTCAATATGAGCTCATTACAAATGCTTCCAATCAGCTTGTTGATCTTAACGGTCGGTTCAGACTGATGGCAGCAGGAGCAAGTCTGAACAACGGCTTTGGTGTATCAATACCCGTAGCCCCGATTCATGTGGGCTCGGTAGGTGGCGGCCAGATTGACGGTAACGCGATACTGTTTGACCAATCGGGGGCCGAAGCCGGTCATACGACCAATACAGTAATTATTGTGTATGATGCCATCAGCACAACTTTTGGCGGCGGTTTTATCAATACCATTCCTACGAATAATTATATCCAGACAGACACCGTGACAGTTTCTGTCACTTTTGCCAGTCCACAGTCATCGTATGGGGCAGCTCCGTTTAATCCCTTTATTTTTGTTGACCAGGAAAGGGGCAAGGAAGTGCACCTGCTTGATTTTGTTCCCACTGATTTAGTCAACCCATCCTATTTTGGCATTTGGGAAGACCGCTCGGTGCCTTCTGCAGGAGCATATTACAAAACAGAATCCAATTTGCCTTGGGCGATTGAAATCCCTGTAACCTTTGATTATCCGATCGAAACTATTGACATTCTGCTGACGCACCTGAAGTTTGCCGAATGGGCATCCTCGGGCGGTACGGTCTTCCAGGACTGGTATCTGGATCTGCCCGGCTACCGAAACCAGCAAAACATTTATCAGGTGCCCTGACTTGTAAACCTGAAGTAACTATCCAAAAAATAACCTTTCTGAGTCGCGGAAAGGTTATTTTTATGATAAATAGTTACAATTACTAGTAGTAACGATAAATGTGTTAAAAAACTAAAGATGCTGGTTTTTCAGATACATAACAATATCACTAATGAGAATTGGAAGGTTTATTGCATTAAAAAAATGTATCATTTTTCCAATTTGCCTGGTTGTTTTTAATATAATTGTAAATGTGCTGATATTCATGATCATTGCGGATAATATGGTCATGAAAACGGGCTTGCCAAACAGGTAATTTCGGGGTCTGCCGTAATTCGTTTATTTGTTTGGTCACCGATGATTTGAAACCTGCGACAAAGGACGAAATTGATTTTGGTCGCCGATAGGCAACGCCGGTGCGTTGGTTTTGTTGGGGTTGTAGATACGCACGGCTGTGCGTATCTACAACCCCAACAAAACCCAAATTATCATTTTCGATTCGTACAATGGCGTGCAAATGATTCGGCATGATAACAAATACATCGCAAAACAATTCCAAACGAATTCCGAACGATTTGCCCCATTCCCGCTTTACAATTTGACCAAAGGCCGACAAAACCATTGTTTCGGCCTCAATATAACCAAACAAATGTTCCCGATTGTGGCTGCAGATGGTTATAAAATACGCACCATTTTGCGAATAATCCCAACCCTGCAAACGCGATGATTGAATGCGGTATTTGTTGTGAAATTTATCCATTACACCAATTTAATTTTTCACGTTAATAAATACTCTGCTGTAATCTCCCCCAAAAATAGAACAGTTTAAAGGTAGACAGAAATTGAAAAAAGTTTAAACTCATAATAGAATGAAGAAGTATTTTTTAATTCTAACACTCTATATCAGGGACTGGTACCTCGATCTGCCCGGCTACCGCAACCAGCAAAACATATATCAGGTGCCTGTGCAATAGAGTTCGAATTATTTTGGCCTGCCATAAAACAAGAAAAACCATCTCATTTAAGGGATGGTTTTTCGATTTATGAATTTCAGGTCGTTATTCAATTACCACACCTGCTGCTTCAATGGTATATTTCCAGGCATCTTCGGTGATGGCATCAATTTCCTCCTGGCTTCTGCCTGCATCTTCGGCATAATGTTTCAGCATGTCAACCGAAATCAGTTCGCGTGTCGCAAGTCCTTCTACCCAGGCAGTTTTGCCGGCAGCGTCCATTGGCACATAGAAATCGTGGTCTTTCATGTTGACCATGATTTCCTCGCCGTTGCCCAGATCAAAAGTGAGCCAGCAGCCTGTGTGCTGACAAACCTCGACGATTGTGCCGTACACTTTAACACCGATCGTTGTATCGCTGTTGATTAATTCGGCAATATCGGTGATCAGGACAGCACCATCCTTGTCAAATACTTGTCCAAATGAACCAGTTGATGGAAGTGTCTCTGTTGTGTGGTCGTGGTCATGCTCGTGGTCATGTGTTTGGGGGGTTCCGCAGGCAAATGTCAGCATAAGCATGGAAATGGCGAAAAAATGAACTAGTCTGTTAAAAGCTGTCATTGCTATCTGGGATTAATAACAACATCTTTAACATCTTCAATGGTGATCAGGCCAAATTCGTTTCCAAAATGATTGGCCACGTAATTGATGACGGCAACAGCCTCTTCCTTGGTATCAACCTGGGGAGGCATAGGAGCTGAATATTTAACACCGTTGATGACGCTTCCACCCGGGGTCCCGTTAAGTACCTGTGAAACAGCGCCTAATCTGTTGTTTTTCAGGAATTCTGAGCCTAAGAGTGAAGGAAACGCACCGCTTATTCCCTGGCCATTGGCCTGGTGACATACGACACACTTTTCACTGAAGATTTTTTCTCCGAGTGCATAGGGGTTTTCTTGAGGCTTCGCCGGTGCTTCGGCAACTGCCTGTTCAGCAACAGCCTCTGTTTTGGTCTCACTGCCGCCGCCACCGCAGCTGCTCAGACCGATTGTCAGTGCCATGGCAATCACGGAACTGATAACGATATTGGTTTTTTTCATGGGTTAAATGATTTTTGATTTGAATAGAGATGCAAAATTAACATAAATCTTATTGAAGAGGGTACAGGAGTAGCTTCATAAAGTGAAACAAACGCAGCTGTTCATCAATTTTTTCCAGGTACAAAGGTCTTTTCATCTTCTGTTGAACAACAGGCTCCTTTAACTTTTACCTCTTTTAAAGGAGTCAGCTTTTGGCTCTTGGGACTGATATATGGAATTCCGAGTGACATACCCCTGAGAATGAATATTATCCCCAGAACAACAATAAACACAGGGATAACTTTATTTAGTTTTTTCTTCATAGCAACCCCAATCAAATTGCCTGCCAGCGAAAAAGCGAGCATCAACGGGATGGTGCCCAGTCCGAAAGCCACCATAAACAGGATGCCTGCTAAAACATCGTTCGTGTTGATGGCCCCGGCAATGGCAACATAAACAAGCCCGCATGGAAGTAGTCCATTGAGTAATCCGATAATGAACAGGTTGCTTTTGGAGTGGTTTCCGAACATTGCCCTGAGCTTTGCAATGATTTTTCCGGTGATTCCTTTGCTCAGGCCGGCGTTTCCGAACTGGTCTTTAAAAAGGAATGGAAAAAACACACTGAGTATCATAATTACGCCCAACAATATTGACGCCCATTGCTGAAAGCCGGCCATTTCAATGCCTTTGCCCAGCAGGCCAAACAAAAATCCCATGAACCCATAGGTTACAGTCCGGCCCAGGTTGTATATCAATCCGCCGAAGGTGCGGTCGAAAAAACTCTTGCTACCCAGTGGCAGGGCAACAGCAATCGGGCCACACATGCCAATGCAGTGAAGGCTTCCGATCAATCCTATCGTCAGTCCGGTATAGATATCGAACATCATCAGGGCAGGTCAATTGTTTTTTCGGTATAGAATGATTGGCCTCCATTGGTCCAGTCAATTTTAAGGATATACCTTCCGCGCAACAAACCTGCCGGATACCTGAATACACCAAGCGAATCCAAAGTCAACTCAGCGAACTGATCTTTATCACCGCTGATTCTTTGGTAGAAATGCACAGTTCCCCTGATGCCATTGGGATCAGCTATCTGTGGAAAACTGATCAAAACTTCACCATCCGACAGTGTTGCAGTGATTGAATCAGCAAAATGAGCTGCATTGTTTCTTTTGTCAATCAGTTGCTGATGAGCCTGTCCCTTTGGATAATAATCCTTTTCAACAAGATCAACACTTTCCTGAAACATCAGTACCACAAAAATGATGACCATTGTCATAAAAGCGGCCATTGCCACAACAAGTTTAGTTCCCCAGTTCCATTTCATACAGTTTGGCAGGTTAGTTTTTATTATTTATCCAAGGTATTAGGTCCCACAAAATTAAGTTTATATTTCGTAATCAGCCTTTCATTGCTGTAAATCCCGAATTCGACAGGTGTATTGCTTGAAAGCACAAATTCTTTTGGAAGAATGACCATAAAGTTTGCTTCACCAACGGATTCACTTTTGAGAAATATTTTTTCGGTCAGGTATTGAATCTCACCCTGGGGGTGTTCAAGAGCAAGGTTTATTGGCAGGTCCTCTCTGGTTTTATTTACCAGCTGCATCTTATAAAGGTTCGAATAATGATTTGGGCCGTATTCCTGAAATAAGGTTCCGGGCATCCTGATTATGGTTGCTTCTACATCGCTTCTGAACGTGAACAGGCTACCCACGACGATCAGCAGTACTGTGAGCACTGCCGAATAGGCAAGCGATCTGGTATTAAACAATTTTCTGCTGCCTTCGGAAATGCCTTTTTCGCTATCGTAGCGGATAAGACCGCGTTTCAATCCTACACGGTCCATGATTGCATCGCAGGCATCAATACAGGCCGTGCAGTTGATGCATTCGAGCTGGGTTCCGTTGCGAATGTCAATGCCTGTCGGACAAACAGTAACACAACTCAGGCAATCAATACAATCGCCTTTGCCGGATGCACTTCTGTTTTCCAATGGATTGTGTTTGCCTTTGGGTTCACCACGCATATAATCATAGGCCACTACAATTGATTTCGAATCGAGAAGCACGCCCTGAAGCCTTCCGTAGGGACAGGCGATGATACAAACCTGTTCGCGGAAGAAAGCAAAGATGAAGTAGAATACGCCGGAAAACAGAATCAAAGCAATAAAACTACCAAGATGTGCCAAAGGTCCATCGGTTATCATCACCAGCAGCTGATCAATGCCAATGATGTATGCCAAAAAAGTGTTTGAAATTAAAAATGCTATGGCAAAGAACACTATTTGTTTCAGGGTTTTCTTCCATATTTTCTCGAAGTTCCAAGGGGCCCGGGCAAGCTTTTTCTGTTTGCTGAAATCACCTTCGATAAGGTATTCGATTTGTCTGAACACGAATTCCATAAAAACAGTTTGCGGACAAACCCATCCGCAGAACAGCCTGCCGAAAATCACCGTAAAAAGTATGATGAATACAATTAAAGTAATCAGTGATAACACAACCAGATGGAAATCCTGCGGCCAAAATACCTGACCAAAGATGATAAACCTGCGCTCAAGGATGTTAAAGAGCATGAAAGGCTCGCCTTTAAATTGTATCCAGGGTCCCGCGAAGAGCAACAGCAACAGAAACGAAGATACAACCCACCTATAATTTGTGAATTTGCCTTTTGGGCGTTTCGGGTGTATATAAACTCGTTTTCCTTCTTCGTTAATGGTGGTTATCCGGTCACGGAAAAAACTTTTTTCGTCTTTTGTTTCTTCAGAAGTTGACATGAGGTTTTGTTTATTTAGGCTTGGTTAAAAACAAACCATCATTTCGGGTCGCTTGCGACCTGAAATGATGGTTCCGTTAATTGATTAAAAAACATGAATTGCTGAATCACGGTTTGTGCACCGGCCCAGACATTTTTAATTATACAATTCTCCCTGAGGTTCTTTTGGTGTCGCGGGTGTTGAACCAACGATTTCATTCTGGATATAACTGATCACTTCGAGACGTTGTTTTGGCGAAAGCTGATCTTTGTAAGGGATCATTCCTTTCTCTATTACACCGTTAGTTACAATGGCAAACATGTCTTCAATGGTGTTGCCATGAATCCAGTAGTTATCAGTCATATTGGGGCCAACCAGTCCGCCACCATCAACAAGGTGGCAAACAGCGCATATTTTGACCCATGTTTCCTTGCCTGCAGCCATTGATGCAGCATCGGTAAGCAAGGTGATCTGAAATTCGGCAACAGGAGGCTTGCTGGCTTGAGCATTCGCCATTTCTTTGTCGAATTCCTTTTTCTGGATCAGGTCATCTGCCCTGAATACCCACAGGCGGACTAAGTAAAAGATTGAGAATACGATGGTGATGATAAACAACCACTTCCACCAGCCCGGCAGGTCGTTGTCGAGCTCTTTAATACCGTCATACTCATGATTCTTTAGCAGACGTTTGTTGGTAAGGGTGTCAATTTCGTATTCTTCGTGATTTTTATCAGGATGGTTATCTAATGTAGTCATATTTTCTTGGTTTTTATTTGCTATTGCTTGAACACTTGATTGTTGACTGCTTGATTGCTATCGGTTTCGTCCAATGGAAACCTGCTGTAGCTATCTGTTTCCTTATTATTCATCCTGATAACATGCAGCACCAGAAATACAAATAATGTAAGGAAAATGATGAGCCCGATAATTGGAAACCATTGAATCTGAGCGATGTTTTCAAGTACGTTGGTTACAATTTTCATTTTCTGTGATTATTGAACGATTATCGGAACAATTACTCAGATTTTTTGATGTCTGTACCAAGTCGCTGAATATAAGCAATCAACGCGATCACTTCTTTGGTGTCTTCTACCTCGATTCCACCATCACGTAGTCCTTGTGCAATCTGATTAGCCTGTTTGAGCAGATCATCATTGGCTCTTTCAGCATACCCCTCCGGATACGGTACGCCCAGAGTTTGCATTACCCTTATCTTTTTTGGTGTTGAACTGATGTCAAGGTCTCTTTTGATCAGCCATGGATAAGGAGGCATGATTGATTGGGCAACAAGTTTTTGAGGATCAAGAAAATGGTTGTAGTGCCATGAGTCGGGTTTATAGATAGGACCACCCTTAACCCCCTCGCGGGCAAGGTCTGGGCCGGTTCGCTTCGAGCCAAACTGGAATGGGTGGTCATAAACGGCTTCACCGGCTTTAGAATACTCACCATATCTTTCCACTTCAGACCTGAAGGGCCTGATCATCTGGCTGTGGCATACATAGCAACCTTCCCTGAGGTAAATGTCACGTCCCTGAAGTTCAAGTGGTGTATAGGGCTGAACACTCGCAATGGTCGGAACATTTGATTTTACCATAAACATTGGTACAAATTCTACTATTCCGCCAATCAGGATAGCAACCAATGTAAGGATTGTAAACAATACCGGTTTTGCTTCGATAATGCGGTGTCCCTTGTCAGTTCCGTGGTTCTGAGTGTGCAAGGCAGGTGCTTCATCATCTTCAGTTGGTACAAATTTTCCGATTCCGGCTGTTTTAATAAGGTTATAAATCATCAGGATAACACCGGTAATGTACAGAGCCCCACCAAAAACGCGAATGTAATACATTGGAAGGATTTGCACGACTGTTTCAATAAAATTGGGATATGCCAGATAGCCTTCTTCAGTGAATTGTTTCCACATCAGGCTTTGGGTGAAGCCGGCAAAGTAGAGCGGGATTGCGAAGAAAAGCATGCCGGTTGTTGCCAGCCAGAAATGTGCGTTTGCCAATTTTACACTGAACAGTTTTGTATTATACAGGCGGGGCAACAGCCAGTAGAGCATTCCGAAGGTCATCATCCCGTTCCATCCTAAAGCACCTATGTGAACGTGTGCAATTGTCCAGTCGGTGAAGTGGCTCAGCGCGTTTACGCTTTTCAGCGAGAGCATTGGTCCTTCGAAAGTTGACATACCGTAGGCAGTGATGCCTACCACGAACATCTTCAACACAGGACTTTCCCTAACCTTATCCCAGGCTCCTCTTAATGTGAGCAATCCATTTATCATTCCACCCCATGAAGGTGCGATCAACATCACCGAAAAAACAACTCCAAGAGCCTGTGCCCAGTCAGGTAAGGCAGAGTATAACAAATGATGCGGACCTGCCCATATATACAGGAATATCAGTGCCCAAAAGTGGATAATGGAAAGTTTATAAGAGTAAATTGGTCTGTTGGCTGCCTTTGGAACGAAATAATACATCAGGCCAAGATAGGGCGTTGTGAGGAAGAAAGCCACAGCATTATGACCGTACCACCACTGTACCAATGCATCCTGGATGCCGGCATAAACCGGATAGCTTTTCAGGAACGAAACAGGAACGGCGATTGAGTTTACAATGTGCAGAACAGCAACAGTCACAAAAGTAGCTATATAGAACCAGATAGCTACATAAATGTGTTTTGTTCTCCTCTTAATTGTCGTCATAATCAAATTGATGCCAAAAACAACCCAGATCAGGGCAATGGCAATGTCTATAGGCCATTCCAGCTCGGCATACTCTTTGCCTACGGTATATCCCAAAGGCAAGGTGATGGCAGCTGCAACAATGATTAACTGCCAGCCCCAAAAGTGGATTTTTCCGAGCAATTCGCTGAACATGGGAGTTTTAAGCAAACGGGGCGTTGAGTAATAAATCCCCGTGAACATGCCATTTCCGACGAAGGCAAATATCACTGCGTTGGTGTGTAAGGGGCGAAGCCTTCCAAAGGAAAGCCATGAAATGTTTTGAGACATCAGAGGAAAGATCAACTCCAAAGCGATGATCAGTCCAACGAGCATCCCGACAAGACCCCACAGAATTGTGGCATTCATAAATAAACGCGCAATCCTGTTGTCATAAGTAAACTTCTGTAGCTCCATAATCTAATTTTTGGTTATTGTTGTTGATTGGGTTTCATCTTTTGGTTCTTCATTTTCAGGACTCTTATTCTTTTGATCGAAAAGCATCCGTACCGCCGGAGAGAAATCATCATCATACTGCCCGCTTCTTACTGCCCAGATAAACGCCGCCAGAAATCCTCCGGCAACAATAACCCCGATAATAATTAAGAAAAGTATTGCTGACATTTCGGTAATAAAGTCCCTGTTTACGAAGATTTGTACAAAGTTAGAAAACCAAACCTTATTTAAATTAGCCTCAGGTAATTTAGAAAAATTCTAAATAGTTTTATTAATCCCAGATAAACAAACGATTAACATAGGGATTGCTAAAAACAAAATAGTTCTTTCTTGTTAAAGCCTTAAAAAACGGCGCGAAAGCAGGTTAACAGACAGGGTTGCGAAGGCCACAACAGTGATGGAACTAATGGGCATCAGGATTGCTGCAACCAGGGGCGAGAGATTTGCGGTTACCGCAAAAGACAGCCCGATAAGATTGTAGAAAAGGGATATCAGGAAACTGGCACGGACTACCCAGAAACTAATACCGGTAAACCTCAAAAAACGATCAAGACCAGTAAATTTATCTGATGACATGATTGCATCACAGGCAGGTGAGAAACTAAAAACATCTTCGGCAATGGTAATTCCAGTATCGCTTGTTGCCAATGCACCTGCGTCATTAAGGCCGTCGCCGATCATCAACACTTTTTTTCCTTTGCTTTTCAGGCCATCAATAAAAGCCTTTTTATCTGAAGGGCTTTGGTTGAAATGCAGTTGTTTGTCATCACCAAAGAATGCGCTCAGTCGTTTTTTTTCAGCTTCATTATCACCACTAATCAGATGAAGATCATATTTCTTACTCAATTGTTGAATAATTCCTTCCAGGCCATTACGGTACACATTTCCAATACTGAAATATCCCGCTATATTATTGTCTATGCTCACATAAACCCGCGATTCTGTTAGCTCGCTGCTGATATCCTCTCCTGCGACAAATGCAGGAGAACCTATATTGATGCGGCTGCCACCGACAATCCCGGTTATACCCATTCCAGGTATTTCCTCGTATCGTTCAGGCTCGCTTATTGGCACTTCTTTCAGATAATCCTTCAAAACAATGCTTAAAGGATGTGATGAATGCATCACCATTGATTTTATCATGCCTGGTTTCTCCCTGCCTAAAGGTTCGCCATGAAAGCTGACCTCTGATTCACGGTTAATGGTTATGGTTCCGGTTTTATCAAATACAATAGTATCCGTGCGGTACAGCTGCTCAATTACATCGGTGTTCTTGAGGTAAAAACCTTTGCGTCCGAACACCCTCATCGTGCTGCCGAAGGTGAAGGGTACGGTTAATGCCAGTGCACATGGACATGCAATAATGAGCACGGAAGCAAACACATAAACTGCTGTAGATAAATCTTGCTGCAGCCAGTAGAAAAATGCAGTGAATGCAATGATAAGGATGATGATTGTAAAATAGTGGCTAACTGTATTTACGTGATTTCGAAGCAAATGATGCTCATCTTTCTGCCCTTTTTGGTTCCATAGTTGAGTGAGGTAGCTTTGCTCAACGGGTTTTTCCACCTCCAGCTCAATTGTACTGCCAACCTGTCGTCCGCCTGCATAAATGAGTTCACCTGTAGTACGGCTGACTGGCATTGCCTCTCCAGTAACAAAAGAATAATCAATACTTGCATTACCGCCTACAAGCCGCGAATCGGCAGGTATCAATTCCTGATTTCTGACCCTGATCCTGTCACCCTTTTGAAGTTCTTTAATCTGAACAAAGGATTCATCATTACCAAAGAGTTTGGTTACAGCAACCGGAAAGTAGGATTTGTAATCTCTTTCAAAGGAAAGTGCTTCATATGTTTTTCCCTGGTACCATTTGCCGATGAGTAAAAAAAACAGCAAACCAGCCAAAGAGTCCATATAACCGATCCCGTTACCATTGAAAACTTCCCAGCTGCTTTGCAGGAACAATGCAATAATACCCAGTGTAATTGGCAAGTCAATACTGATAATTTTGTGTTTTAGTCCTTTCCATGCCGACAGGTAATAATCATTGGCACTGTAAAAAACAACTGGAAGTACAAGTAAAAAACTGAGCCAGCCAAAGATGTGTTTGAAATCCTGCTCCAGCAGGTCGCCGCCCGGAAGATATTCAGGAAAACTGTACATCATGATGTTCATAAAACTAAAGGAAGCAATACCTATTTTTATTAGCAGTTTTCGGTTTGTTGTTCCTTTTTTGTCTGTTTCGAGGCTGTCAAGGGTTATTTCAGGGACATAATGGATAGCGGCAAGCATTTCGGCCAGCTGCCGCAATGTAAGCTGGTCGTTTCGAAACGTTATTGTGACTTCCTTTTTAGGGAAATTAACATCCGAATAGCTGATCGAAGGATGGAGTGTGTTGAGGTGTTCGAGCAACCAGATACACGATGCACAGTGAATGGAAGGGATAAAAAACTTTACCCTGGATACGTTTCCGTCACTGAAACTAACTAATTTACCGGCTATCTCCGGGTTGTCGAGGAAGGCGAATTTACGCAGTGATTGGGCATTTTCAATACGAACCCCTGACATGGGCTGTATTTCGTAATACTGACCCAGTTCATTTTTGTGCAGAATTTCATAGACAGCCTTACATCCATGACAGCAAAAAGCAGCATCGCTGAACATTACCGGGCTAGATCCGCAATCACTGCCACAGTGCCGGCATGCATTATCCTTCATTATATGCTATTTTGGTTGTTCTGGCATGAACCGAATCCTCCACATTCCGCGCAAATCGCCCGGCACAAAGCCGGTAGCCTTGTCCTCTGGGTATAAAGTTCTGATCAGTTGGTAGTCAACGTCCTTTATGTCAGTACCCGGACTTCCGTGACAGACCAGACAAGCTGGAGTTAAAATTATCGGGGCGTAGTATTCAAGGTAGTTGTCGGAACTCAGGACAACCTTATCCATAATGCTTTCCTTTTGCTTGTTGCGGGCATCGTAATCCATAAACAACTCCTGCTCATAAGGCCGCATAGTGTTGTCAGGATTTCTGTATTTGAGGGCTACACGTTTTATGGACACTTCATAATGCTCCGAAAGGGAATCAATAAGGGGATAGGCCTTCAGGTTGCAATAACGCACTGCATGTTGAACACCCCCTTCCTTCATAGCGTTTGTAACCTCACCATTTAGGGTAAGAAAACTGGTTTTTAGTACCTTACGACCAATTTCTTTGTATTTTGCAGCAATTTCATCGGTAAAACCAGCCGACCAGTTCCATGTATTTTCGTCTGCAGGATTTATTTTGTTGATCCAGGGAAGGCTGCACCTGCTTGCGGCAAACGCTATCCCTGCAACAATAGCTGTGATTATTAATGCTTTTTTCATTGTTGAAATTACTTTTTCAGGTACTCAAAAGTACAGTTTTTCTGTTGTTTGTTATTTGATGGTGATGAGGAGGCTGGAAAAAAACAGATTTCACATTCGACATCTGTCTTTTTTATCATTGGGAAGGATGGAGCACTTGTTTGATTTCGTCAGCTTCAGCGAGCTTTGCAGACACTATAGTTCCGCTGAAAACTAAATTTTTACCAGCCATTGGATGGTTAAAATCCATGGTAACCCTTCCTTCCATTATGCGGATGATCTTGCCAAAGTGTCTGTTACCTTCTTTGTCGGCCATTGGGAAAATATGGCCAATTTTTACAACTGATGCATCAATGCTGCCATCATCCTCGGTAAAAGTTGATAGTGGCAGATCGAAAATAGCTGAAGGGTTTATAGGGCCATAGGCATCTTTGCTGTCCACAGAAAATTTGAACAACGCGCCCGGCGACAATCCTTCCAGGTTCTTTTCAAAGACATCCAGCATTAGTCCGTGTCCGAACAGAAATGTTTCAGGTTTGTCGCATGGAATTTGTTGCAGGATATTTCCAGATTCCCGTTCCCTCACTTCGTAGCAAATGCTTGCCATGACATTCGTTCCAATTTTCATAACCGATTGATTAGAAAAAGCCCCCGCTTGCTGCGGGGGCTTGCTAGTACAGATGTGGGATTATTTTGATAATTCCCTGACATAATGAATGATTTTCCAGCGGTCCTGGGGCGAAATTTGGCCACCATGTGCGCCCATCAGGCCTGATAAAGATCCTACTGTAATTACATGATATACCTCTCCATCTGGTTTGTTTTTCACGTAATCTTCAACCAATGAAGTAGGTTTGGCAGGAAAAAGTTTGCTCGTGTACAGGTGACCATCACCTTTTCCCTGTTCGCCATGGCAAATCATGCAATAAATGCCATACAATCGTTTTCCTTCAGCGATAACCGCTGTGTTGGCTTCCAGGGGGTTCAAAAGTTCTCGTCCGGCAGCCTGCTGGTCATCAAATGATTTGGCTTTGAAGGGGTAGGGTGTATGACCTCTTGGAATCGTTCCTTCGGCAGGTGTACGCATTGTTTTTCCTTCGGCGAAAACAGGATTTTCTGTATAGGTCTCATATGCCTGTGAATAAGCCATATCGGGATAAAATATATGTCCCGGATGATTTTTGTCGCGGTTACAGGCAAAGATGGCCGTTATTGCGAATAGAAATAGCCCTGTCCTGATTAGTGATTTCATTATCTTAATAATTTGTGTGATATTCAAGACTTTCCTTATAGAATGGATGATTCTTTGGTACTAGTGGTGCCTTGCTCAGGCTGCGGAAAACAATAAGGCTGAAAAGACCTGCAAATCCTATGGTAAGTCCAATTTCGAGCAGTCCGATTCCGGCATTTTTTCCAACAACACCAGGCATAACAAGCTGGTACATATCAACCCAGTGTCCAATGAAAACAATCACTGATACAGGCAAAAGTACTACGAACATTCTTTTTGAATTACGCGTCATCAGCAGCAACAACGGAACAGCTAAATTAAGTATCAAATTCAGGAAGAAAATGTTGTTAAAGTAGTTAAGTCTGGTGTAATAGTAAATTGTTTCTTCGGGAATATTGGCATACCAAATGAGCATATATTGCGAAAACCATAGGTAAGCCCAAAAAATACTGAATCCAAACAAATACTTTCCAAGATCATGTACATGCTCAGAATTAACCTGAGTCATATAACCCATTCTTTTGAGCATAAACAGAAAGATGATTATTACTGCTGTGCCACTGGCAAGGACACTGGAAAAAACATACCAGCCGTAAAGTGTGCTGAACCAGTGTGCATCAATGGACATAAGCCAGTCGAAAGAAGAGGTTACGCTTGTAATGGCGTAAAAGACAATGAATATTGCCGAAACGGTTCTGAGCCTGTTAAAATAATAAAGGTTTCCGTCCATGTCAAGTTTGAGTGAAGTCTTCCTGATCAACCAGGCAAGGATGATCCATCCGGCGAAATAAACGAAAAACCGTACCATGAAAAACGGCACATTCAGATAGCCAACTTTTTTAAGCAGCAAAGCATCGAGGTGCTCGGTGTGGGTCCACTCATAAAGTGACGATAGACCGCCCAAAGCAAACAACAACAGCAGGAGGATTCCGGCAACAGGAATAAAACTGCTCATGGCTTCGCCGATCCGTTGCACACTTACCTGCCAGCCGGATTCAGCTATGGCATGAACGGCTACAAAGAACAACCCAATAAGTGAGATGCCAAGAAAATAGAAAATGTTCATGAGCAGGTTGGCTGCTATACGTCCTCCGCCCAGACCGGCAAAATAGCCATATGCAAGGGCAATTAGGCCTATAGCAATCATTGCCAGGCTGATATTGATAACTTTTTTTGAAAGAATGAAGGTGTTGTTATCCATAACTAAATGGTTGTTATGATTTTAATTGAATACCTTGTGCGCCTGCTTCTGATAGCACTTTCTCAATGCGTTGAAGCTCTGACTCATCTTTATCATCTGCGTCAACCAATACCTGAAAGCGGTCGTCGGTTACTTGTTCGTCATAAATGACCGTTTTAGCTCCCGGGCCCAGTTTGTTGTGAATGAAAAATGCAATAACCATGGAAAAGGCAGCGAACAGAACAGTCATTTCAAAGGTTACCGGCATAAACGATGGCACAGCAAAGAAAGGCTTTCCCCCAAAATTGAGCGGATAGGCTTTCGTGAATACCCAGGCCTGGAAAAAGAAACCGATCAGTCCGCCGATCGCACCACCGACAAATGCAACGCGGGTAAGACGCGAACGTTTTAACCCAAGTGCCTTGTCGAGCCCATGAACCGGAAAAGGAGTGCGCACATCGGCTGGCTCGATCCCCAGGCTTCTTATCTGCCTGACGCCTTTGATCAGGTCTTCCTCATCGTGGTAATAGGCTGTAATAAACTTATTCATGGTGTGCGTTTTTAGGATTATCACCGGATGACTTGAGAACACTTTTTACCTCGGCGATGGCTATTACAGGGAATACCCTGATAAACAACAGGAACAGGGTGAAAAACAATCCCAGGGTACCAACGTAAAGCCCTACTTCAACAAAAGTAGGTTTATACATTGACCAGCTCGAAGGAAGGTAATCGCGGTGCAAGGAGGTAACTACTATAACAAAGCGCTCAAACCACATTCCGATGTTTACAAAGATGGAAATGATGAAGGTCGCAATAACGCTGGTCCTTATTTTTTTGAACCAAAACAATTGCGGGGTAATCACATTACAGGTCATCATGATCCAATAGGCCCATGCATAGGGTCCAAAGGCCCTGTTGAAGAAGGCGTATTGCTCGTATTCAACACCTGAGTACCAAGCAATGAAGAACTCTGTTAGGTATGCAATACCAACAATCGAACCTGTCAGAATGATGATTTTATTCATCGATTCGATGTGATTGATGGTTATATAATCCTCCAGATTAAGGGCTTTTCGTGCCACTATCAGCAAGGTGAGTACCATGGCAAAGCCCGAGAAAATTGCGCCCGAAACAAAGTATGGCGGGAAAATTGTGGTATGCCAGCCTGGTATTACTGAAGTAGCAAAGTCGAAACTCACGATGGTATGCACGGACAAAACCAATGGTGCGGCAAGTCCGGCAAGGACAAGGCTGATGGTTTCATGGCGTGACCAATGGCGGGCCGAACCTGTCCAGCCGAAGCTCAAAAATCCATAAATCGCTTTTCTGATCTTATTGGTGGCTTTGTCTCTGACAGTTCCAATGTCAGGGATAAGGCCCACATACCAAAACACCAGAGAAACAAGAAAATAGGTGCTGATTGCAAAAACGTCCCAAAGCAAGGGTGAGTTAAAGTTTACCCATAAATCGCGCGTATTTGGATAGGGAAAAATAAAGAATCCCAAAAGGAGGCGACCCATGTGTATCAATGGAAAGAATCCGGCACATGCAATGGCAATCAATGTCATAGCTTCTGCAGAACGGTTGATACTGGTTCTCCATTTTTGTCTGAACAGCAGCAAAATGGCTGAGATAAATGTTCCGGCATGACCAATACCGACCCACCACACGAAGTTGGTGATGTCCCATGCCCAGCCGATAGTTTTGTTCAGCCCCCAGGTGCCGATTCCGTTAAATACTGTTTCGTAGGATGCCCATGCGCCCAGAAGGGCTGCGGCGCCGGCAAGAGTAATTCCCATGTACCAGTATTTGGATGGCTTGCCTGCCATAGGTGCCAGGATATCCCTGGTAACCTGGCTGTAATCCTTGTTTCCTCTGATGAGGGGTTCTCGAATAGGAGATACGTACATGCGTTAGAAGGATTTGGTTTATACGTTGGTGTTTTTAACTTTGGTCAGGTATCCGACAGATGGCAACACATGCAGTTCTTCAAGAACATGGTAGTTACGTTCATCGGCAAACATCTTTGAAACCCGGCTTTCCTTATCGTTCAGGTTTCCAAATACTATTGCTTGTGCCGGACAGGCTTGTGCGCAGGCTGTTACTACTTCTCCATCTGCCAGCTGCCGGTTTTCTATTTTTGCGGTAAGTTTTTTATCCTGAATGCGCTGAATGCAGAAAGAGCACTTCTCGATGACCCCTTTGGCACGGGTGGTTACATCAGGATTCAATACCAGTCGGCGAAGATCAACCGTCATTTCTTCGTGGTCATACAAGTTGCCTTTGATTGCATCAGCATTGGTGTAGTCGAAGAAATTGAATCTACGAACCTTATAAGGACAGTTATTGTTGCAGTACCTTGTTCCGATACATCTGTTATAGGCCATTTGGTTGATGCCTTCATCACTATGCGTGGTGGCTGCAACAGGGCAGACATTTTCGCATGGAGCATTATCGCAGTGCTGACACATAACGGGTTGTCTGACCAACTCAGGATGTTCCGGATCACCTGTATAATATCGGTCTATTCTTATCCAGTGCATTTCGCGGGCCATCAACACTTGTTCCTTGCCCACAACCGGCACATTGTTTTCTGCTGAGCAGGCAACCACACAAGCATTGCAGCCAATACATGAATTCAGGTCAATAGCCATTCCCCAGTGAAGCCCGGCATACTCTTTCTTGGGATAAATAGTTTTGAGGTGTTTTTTAATCTCATCGCGGACTTCGTTGCCCGATTTAGGGTTTTCAAGGTATCCGGCCAGTGTTGTTTCGCGAACAATTTGCCTGCCCTCCATGGAATGGTGGGTCTGGGTGCGTGCCAGCCTGAATTTGCCATTGACTTTTTCAACATCAATGTTAGCCGATTGAAGCTGTCTGGCTCCGTTGCTGAATCCTACAAGAGGATAAGCGTTTACACCAACACCAACTGCTGATTTACCGCCTTTCTCCCTGCCATAACCGAGTGCTATAGAAATCGTACGGCTTTCCTGACCTGGTTGGATCAAAACAGGAAATGGCCCTAATTTGTTGATGGTGACAAGACTTTCGTCTTCAAGACCCAGTTCTTCAGCAAGCTTTTGTGATACCGCTGCATAATTGTCCCAGCAAACCTTTGTTATCGGGTCGGGAAGTTCCTGCAGCCAGGGATTGTTGGCATGTTTTCCGCTGCCGACACTGATATTATAATATAAATCAAGCTGGATGCTGTCATCAGCATTGGCAGATGAACTGGCGCTTGCCAATTCGAGTGCTGCCGAAGTGTTAATCGTTGCTATTCCGGTTTCTTTCTTTCCTGTAACATAAACTCCGTCATGTACACATGTGTTCCACAATGAAACAAAGCTGTTTATGTCGGCAGCAAATATGTTTTGTTTCCAGTGCTCCTGTATAAAGTTTCTGAAATCGGTATCAACTCCTGACCATTTCAGCAGGCTTTCCTGCGCCTGACGGGTGTTGAAAATGTGCCTGATAGCAGGTTGCGATAAGCTGTAATGGCCTGTTTTTACTTCATAATCATTCCATGATTCTAAATAGTGATGATCAGGGCAGACATAATCAGCCATTTCGCTGGTTTCATTTTTGCTGCTGTTGAAGGTTATTTTTAATGGTGTTTTTTGCAGACCATTTATCCATGCTTCCCGATCGGGGTAGTCATACGAAGGATTCACATCGTACAACACAATGCCTTCAATCTTGCCTTGTGCCATTTCGTCAATGAGTCTGGCCATCGCTGAATCGTCGGCCTGCTTTAATTTCAGGTGAACATCAGTAAGCAGTGTTGATCCATAGTTGCTCAGAATCTCATTGATGGCAATAATCATCATCTGCGTTTCGGTGTCCTGGCTGTTGCTTACCACCAGAGATTTACCTTTAGCTGAAGATAATTCTCCTGCAATCTTTTCTATTTCAGGATTATCCTGAGCATTACCTGTCAATGCAAGCAATAACTGGGCGACATAAGTCTTTTGCTGTGAAGGTTTTATTACAACGCGCTTATCAGCATTGGAGCCTGTGAGCGACATGCCGGATTCGAAGTGAATATGCCGCGACATGGTTTTGTTGCCTTCGTGGAGTTTTCTTTTGCTGATGTATTGCTTTGTGAACTCAACAGGGGAGAGCCAGGTGCCCAGAAAATCAGCATCAAAACTTACGATCACTTCTGCCCTGTCGAACTGATAGGCAGGGATGAATGATCTGCCAAAACTGACTTCGTTGGCTCTGAGGATAGCACTGGCAGATGTTGTGTCGTATTTTATATGTTCAGTGCCTGGATATCGGTTGATAAACAAATCAACTGCCGCTTTGGTCGAAGGACTGATAAGAGTAGGGCTGAGCACGACAATTTTTCCGCCACGTGCAGCAATATCGCTAAGTTTTTTAGGAACTTCATTATCAATTTGTTCCCAGCTGTATTCCTGTCCCTGTGCGAGTGGCGCCTTGTAGCGGGTGTTGTCATAAAGATCCAGCACGCTGGCCTGCGTTCTGGCACTTGTCCCACCTCCGGTAACTGTTGAGAGGGTATTCCCTTCTATCTTGATCGGACGTCCATCCCTGACTTTTACCAATATACTGCAGTAGTCATTTCCATCATAGAATGTGGATGCATAGTAATTGGCTTTTCCGGGTGTAATTTCTTCAGGTTGAATAAGAAATGGAATTGCTTTTCGTACAGGCTGTTCGCAGCTTGCGGCAACAGCGGCTGAAGCAACTGTAAATCCAAATAGTTTTAGAAAATCGCGGCGGTTTGGACCAGATGATTGCTTCAATTCCTGCTCCATTTGAAGTAAACTTTTCTTGTCGCCCAGCATTTCACCGCTTTGAAACTGTTCAGGAGCTATCCTAAGTTCCTCGAGGCTTTTGTAATATTTTTTTTCCATGAATAGGGAGTGTGATCAATAAATTGATTAATAATGGCACTTCATACAGTTGTCGCCGCCAACCATGTCGGCTGTAACTTTTTTAATCTGACCGTTTTTAAGCTGCTCATGGAGCTTTTCGTATGTGGCATAGAACGAGTTTGAGGTAAACTGTACCTCTGTTTTTCTGTGGCATTCGAGACACCAGCCCATGCTCAGGTCGTGTACCTGCATCACTTCATCCATTTTTTCGACCTGTCCATGACATTCGGCACAATCAAGCTTGCCCACCTGAACATGCTGGGCATGGTTAAAATAGACATGGTCAGGGAGGTTATGTATCCTTATCCATTCAATCGGTTTTCCTGTTTCCCAGGACTCAAGTACTTTGGCAATTTCAACAGTTCCTGTAATCTTACCCGACCTGACAACATTATGGCAGTTCATACACAGTTGTGTGCTTGGTATTCCGGCACTTTTGCCTTTTTCAACTGAACTGTGGCAGTAATTGCAGTCAATTTTATTTTGTTCAGCATGTATTTTGTGTGAGAACCAAACCGGTTGCTCGGGCTGGTAATATTGCTGACGGCCAAGCATCGTGGCTTCCTTATAAAGGATTTCACCTATAATAAACACAGACACTAAGATGATTATGGTGTGAACAAATCTTGCTTTGATTACCTTGGTCACAAGTAAGTCGAACAAAACAACAATCAGTATAATCAACGTGATAATAAAGGTTGTTCCAAAGTTACGGTTGGCATCCCTTTCAAGTTCGATCAGCCTGGCTTCTTTTTGTGCATGTTTGGCCTGCATTTCTTCGACCAATGCCTGTTTTTGCGCTACCTGCTCATCGGTTGGAGCAGCTTGGGCATATTCATCAGCAACTTTGCCTCCATTTTCGATGTAAGCCAACAGATCCATGATCTGATCGTCAGAAAGGGGGTTTGGTGGCATGGGAATACGGTTGTATTCCTCGAACAGCTGAACAGCAATAGGATCTCCGGACTGGATTACCTCCTGCGAGTTTTTGATAAATTTTATCAGCCATTCAGTAGTCCTGCGCTCGGTTACGCCGGCAAGGTTAGGCCCGATCAGTTTTGGGCCGTCAATGTTGTGACAGGCTTTACAAACCTGAAAATTCTTTTCGGCCTCGGGTGTCTGAGCGTTGGTATGCTTTCCGAACATCAGTAATCCGGTAAACAGCATGATCAACAACACCTGGTTAATCTTGGTTAACAGGGGTAAAAATCTGATCATCATATTTGATGCTAATGTTATTGAAGTGGATTTTGGATTCCAGTAAACTGTTAATATCATAATTAACAGGGTGTTGATATTTGGTCTGGTTGGTTCAATTGAAAGTTCAAATATAGTAACATTTCATTTCCAAAAAAAAAACAGGTAAAAGAATACCTGTTTTATGATAAAATTTCGTGGCTGTCTATGCCAGGAGACTGGAATTATCTGTTGGTCAATATGATTTATGTCATTTGCGAGAAACGCAGGCTGCTACCAGCTACCACCAGCACCTCCACCGCCAAAACTGCCTCCACCGAACCCGCCAAATCCCCCGCCCCCGCATCCGCGCGAACCCCCTGAAAAACTTCCCCAACTTCCACCATGGCTCCTGCCCGCCTGACTGGCAAGCCAAAGTGCCGTCCATAAAGGAAGGTTTTTATTGTTTCCGATATGGTTGTTCGACCGCGATAACTTCATCATCAGAAAAATGATGGCAATTATCACTATTGGAACAAACCAGGCGCCAGACGGGGATTCTTGCTGACGGTTCAGGTATTCATCCGAGGTGTATGTTCCAGAAGCAAGGGAGATCATCGTATTCAGGGCTTTATCAATCCCTTCGAAATAATTATTTTCCATAAAGGATGGAATCATCTCGATTTCAACAATTCTTCGTGCAAGTGCATCAGGAATAACTGCTTCAAGACCGTAACCCGTGGCAATAAACGCCCTTCCTTTGCTCTTTTGTGTTTTAGGCTTGATTAATACAACTGCTCCGTTATTTGTTCCTTTTTGGCCCACACCCCAACTTTCACCAAGTTTATAGGCAAAATCGGCAGCTTCAAAGTTGCCAAGTTCAGAAACAAGCACTACAACAATTTGAGTCGAGGTGGAGTCGTTGTAGTCTACCAGCTTTGATTCGAGCTGTTGAATCTGGTTTTTAGTCAGGATGCCTGTAAAATCATTTACCAGTCTGGGAGGGGCAGGCCTGGTTGGTATATTTTGGGCACTTAAGGAAGTGATGCTTAATGTAAGGATAATAAGGGCAGTAAGAATCCTGTGACTGTTTCGCATACTGACATCCATGCCAATTGTTATTGTTGTTGCCATATGATCAAAGGAATGAGATTTCGTCACTTAATTCGTTCACGTCATCAGTATTAACCGGAAAGTGTTTTTTGAGTTTCGTTCCTGCCTTTTGTATTCCCTTTTGCAGCCCGGTAACAAACTCACCGAGTTTGAAATGTTCGCCCATGAGCAATTTGATGTCTTCCCAAAAATGTTCCTCAACCAAAGCATTGATCCCTACATCACCGATAATTGCAAACTTCCTGTCTTTCACAGCCAAGTAAAACAACACTCCGTTTCTTAATTCCGTTTGATTTATTCTAAGCTGGTCGAATAAATAGGCCGCCCTGTCGAGCACATCTTCCGGACAATTGTTTTCAAGGTGCACCCTGATCTCACCTGAAGTGGCCTTTTCGGCTTCACGAATAGCCTCTGTAATATGCTCTTTATCGGCTGTGGTGAAGAAGTTTTTTGCGTCGGGCATGGTTTGGGCTTTAATCAGAATTCAACTTTAGGTGCCACTTCGGCCCCTTTTACAGCCTCGAAATATGGCCTTTCATCAAAACCAAACATACGTGCAAAAAGTGTTTGCGGAAAGCGTTTGAGGTATGTATTTAAGTCTCTTGTTGTGTCGTTGAATTTCTGGCGCTCAACAGCAATCCTGTTTTCGGTTCCCTCAAGCTGGGATTGTAGTTCAAGGAAATTCTGGTTTGATTTCAGATCAGGGTATTTTTCAACCACCACCATGAGCCGCGACAATGCCCCTGCAAGTCCATCCTGTGCCTGCTGGAAAGCCTGCATATTGGTTTCGTTCAGCTTTGATGCATCAATGTTCATGCTGGTAGCTTTGGCCCTTGCCTCCACAACCCCGATCAGCACTTCCTGTTCCTGTTCAGCAAATCCTTTAACTGTACTTACTAAGTTGGGAATGAGGTCGGCACGGCGCTGGTACACATTTTCAACCTGCGCCCACTGGGCGGTTACGGCTTCATCTTTGGTTACCAGGTTGTTGTAGGTGTTTTTGAACATACTGTAGAGGATAAACACCACAGCGAGGATCACTAAAATGACAATAAGGCTCTTTTTCATGTTTATTGTTGTATTTACTCTGCTAAATTACGTTAATTTTTGTTTTTCAGGCTTTAACCGGCAAATGATCTTAATAATTTGATCTTGATTCGGACAACCAAAGGTCAGTCAATTTTACTGATTGCTTACGTTATGCATGTTTCTGTTGATAAACTCATTAAGTTCTTTGCCTTTGAGCAGGTTCTTGGAAAGTCTGGCAAGATCAAACAATTGCCTGAATATTTGAGTCCGGTTTTCGTCGCTTGACTGAGCGAGGCCGCTTATTACCGGATGGTTAGTGTTTATCACCAGACTGTATGAATCCGGAAGATCACCTAACCCCATCATTGGGCCTCCGCCTACTGCGCTCATATCTTTCATACGGCGCATAAATTCATTTTGGATAATCAATACAGGCATGTCGGTTTCGCTCTGGTTTTCAAAAACAACCTCAAATTGTTTGTTGTCAACCTGTGATTCAACAAATGATTTCAACGTTTCTTTATGCTGCTCATCTAATTTCGTGGGTAATTGGTTGTCATCCTTTGTGATGAGCTTGTCTATTGTGTTTGAGTCAACCCGGGCAAAGCTGCTGTCTTTGAGTTTTTGTTCCAGGGAATTGATGAAGTGGCTGTCGAGTACGCCATCCATCATGAGTACATCATAACCCCTCGACCGGGCACTTTCGATATAGCTGAACTGTTCGTCCCTGTTGGTTGCATAAAGGAATACCAGCTTTTTGTCTTTGTCTTTCTGCGATGTCTCAATGTGCTTCTGATATTCATCAAGCGTGAAGTATTTCCCGTCAGTATTTTTCAGCAGTACAAATTTTTCGGCCCGCTCGAAGAATTTCGCATCGGAAATCATCCCATACTGAATGAAAATTTTAATGTCGTCCCATTTCTTTTCAAAGTTCTCACGATCTTTTTTAAAGAGGTCTTCGAGTTTATCTGCTACTTTTTTTGAAATGTGGCCTGAGATTTTCTTGACATTCTGATCACTTTGCAAAAACGAACGGCTCACGTTGAGTGGGATGTCGGGCGAGTCAATCACACCATGCAGCAGGGTAAGAAAGTCGGGCACAATGCCTTCAACCGAATCAGTCACAAACACCTGGTTACAATAGAGTTGAATCTTGTTTCGTTGAAACTCGTAGTTGTTTTTTACCTTCGGGAAATAAAGTATTCCGGTAAGGTTAAAGGGATAGTCAACGTTCAGATGAATGTGGAAAAGTGGCTCATCGAAGTTGTAAGGGTACAATTCACGGTAGAAGTCCTTGTATTCTTCATCTTTAAGGTCGGCTGGGGTTTTCTTCCATAATGGATTGGTATTGTTAATAATCCAGGGTTTCTCTACTGTCTTTGTTTTTGGATTACCATCCTTGTCTGTTTCTCCTTCAATGGTTTCTTCCTCTTTTTTTGTGCCAAACTGTATTGGCACGGGCAGAAACTTACAGTATTTATTCAGCAGTTCCCTGATCTTGTAATCTTCAAGGAAATCAGCGTTTTCTTTGTCAATGTGCAGGACAACTTCTGTTCCGCGGTCTTTTTTATCACTTTCCGAAATTGAATATTCCGGACTGCCGTCACACTCCCATTTTACCGCTTTGGTGCTTCCTCCCTTTTTGTATGTTTTGGTGTTCAGTTCAACTTTTTCTGCAACCATAAAGGCAGAATAGAAACCGAGACCAAAATGGCCGATGATGGCGTTGGCTTCGGCCTGTGATTTAGTCTTGAATTTCTTTACAAATTCTTCTGCACTCGAAAATGCAATCTGGTTAATGTATTTTTCAACCTCTTCCTGCGTCATACCAATCCCATTGTCGCGGATGGTGATGGTTTTCTTCTTTTTATCGGCCTCAATCTGAATGGTAAGGTCACCAAGTTCGTCTTTGAACTGACCGTTTGCAGCCAATGTTCTCAGTTTTTGCGTTGCATCCACCGCATTGCTGACCAATTCACGCAGAAATATCTCATGGTCCGAATAGAGGAATTTTTTAATAATCGGGAAAATGTTTTCTGTCTTAACTTCAATGGTTCCTTTTTGCATGACTGATAGGTTTTTGTTTCCGCTACCGGATCAAAGTATATGCCAATAGGCGGCTTACTGACATTTTGACCCTTCAAAGACAGTGAACCGACAAATTGGAGCAGTCGTTTTTTCTGCAGTTCCTTCCTTTCGTCCTTCTCAGCCCTTTATTTTCCTACATTTGCCTTACAAAAGCAGGCTTGACCAATGAATGATGACAGTATTGAGGAGTTGTTGAGGCATATTACCAGATTGGCCGGGGAAGGCAAGCTGGTCAAACTGACACTTAGCAAGCCAAAACAGAAGAATGCTGGTCCGCGGAATGTATTCGTGAAACCTGTTATAATTAAAGGTGTACAATTGCTTTCATTTGTTTACAGCGAGGAAGGGAAGCATACAACACAGAATTTATTGCCGGATCAGGTCGTTGAAGAAGTCCGAAGATTATTGGGAAGTTTCAGGGCTGCCAATCTGTTTGGGGTTCGATCTGAATATGAATGGTTGGCTTCAAAAAGTGGAAATTCACGTCTTGTAATCAGGCAGAATGATGTGCAACGAACACCAAATCTGGAGCACGACCGGAGAAAGAGCCGCTTTCTGGATCCTTTACAACCTTATTGGTTTGATCTGGGAATCACAAGCAGAGAGGGTGTTGTGTTGCCTTCGATGCAACACAAATTCAAACAGGTGGATAAATATATCGGTCTGCTCGAACCTCTCATGCCGCAGGGCTGGTCTAAAAAGCTGAAAGTTGTGGATATGGGGTCAGGAAAAGCCTACCTCACCTTTGCTTTTTATGAATATCTAAAGAAAAAGGTTGGCAACAACTTTTCAATAACTGGTGTTGAGCAGCGTGCCGGACTCGTTGAACTCACAAACCGGATTGCCAGAAATCACAAGTTAGAGGGACTTGATTTTGTTGAAGGCTCCATAAACAGTTACCCCCTGAGCGAAACAGATATATTAATTGCCCTTCATGCTTGTGATACTGCGACTGATGATGCAATTGCCGCCGGCATACATGCAGGAGCCTCGCTGATTGTTTGCGCCCCTTGTTGCCACAAACAGGTTCGTCAGGAAATTCTGAGCAGCAAACCGAGCCTTCCAATGTTCAGGTATGGAATCCTCCTTGAGCGTCAGGCAGAAATACTCACGGACACCCTTAGGGCACTGTTGATGGAAAAATATGGCTACAAAACAAGGATCATGGAGTTTATTGAGGCCGAACACACTCCGAAAAACATTATGCTGGCAGGTGTAAAACATATGGGGGTTGTTAATACAGTTCTAATTGATGAGCAGATCGCCGGTCTTAAGCACGAATATGGAATAGCGACTCATTACCTTGAAACTGCCCTCGAAAAACGTTCCCTGACATGATCATTCTTGGTACTATAATTAATGTGCTGGCTGTTGGTGTCGGGAGCTTTATCGGCTTGTTTTTTCATTCAAGGGTGCCTGAGCGTTACAGCACGATTACTTTTCAGGCCATTGGGTTGTTTACACTTGTGCTTGGGTTTTATATGGCGTTTAGGGCTGATGAGTGGTTGGTGGTGATCCTTTCCTTGATATTAGGTGGATTACTTGGAGAGGCCCTCAGGCTTGAAGCTTTTTTTGATACCCTCGCTCAAAGTCTGGGTAAAAGTTTTAATACCAAAGGCAAAACCTTTAATGAGGGACTGCTGACAGCTTTTTTGCTTTTCTGCATGGGTTCGATGACCATACTGGGAGCTATCGAAGAGGGAATGAAAGGCCAGCGCGAATTGTATTACATAAAATCACTAATGGATGGCATTTCGTCCATTGCACTTGCTTCGGGCCTGGGAGCAGGCGTCCTGTTTTCAGTTGTTCCCCTGTTTTTGTATCAGGCCGGCCTTACTTTGCTGGCATATCATTTTGGTGCGTTTCTTCCCGAAAGCCTGATCATGGACATGACTGCTACCGGTGGAGTTATTTTAGTGGGTCTGGGACTGAATCTCCTTCGGATTACCACGATCCGGATACTCAGTCTGTTGCCTGCACTTGCCCTTGCTTTGCTCCTTTCATGGTTTAAGTACATGATTTGATAAGCCTCCTGTTTTTTTTCTTAGATTGATTCCAAAAAAGCCCCTTCCAGCACAGGTTGTAAATATTTATGTACCTTAGCCTGCTTGAAGTAAGGCTAATCATTTAAAACAAAAAATATGGAAAGTATTGATTGGAAAAGCTTGCCATTTGGTTATTATCCAACGGATTACAATGTCAGGTGTTACTGGCGCAACGGCGAATGGGGTCAGCTGGAAGTTAGTTCGTCTGAGTATATCAGTATTCATATGGCCGCAACAGGATTACACTATGGTCAGGAGGCTTTTGAAGGCCTGAAAGCCTATCGTGGAAAAGATGGTAAAGTCCGTTTGTTTCGCTGGCAGGATAATGCAAAACGGATGCGTATGTCTGCTTCGGGCATCATGATGGCCAAAGTTCCGGATGAGTTGTTTTTTGAGGCCATCGAAAAAGCTGTCAGGATGAACGCCCGTTTTATACCTCCTTATGGCACAGGGTCAGCGCTATACATCAGGCCTCTTTTGTTTGGCTCAGGACCCCAGGTGGGGGTTAAGCCTGCCAAAGAGTATATGTTTGTGGTTTTTGTCACTCCGGTAGGCCCTTATTTTAAAGAAGGATTTAATCCGGTTGCCATCGAACTGGTTCATGATTACGACAGAGCTGCCCCCCAAGGCACCGGACACATAAAAGTTGGTGGTAATTACGCTGCAAGCCTCAGGCCTGCTGACAGGGCACATGCAGATGGGTTCAGCTCAGTATTGTTTCTCGATGCAAAAGAGAAGAAATACATTGACGAGGCTGGCCCGGCGAACTTTTTCGGGATCAAGAACAAAACCTACATTACACCTAAATCGTGCACCATTTTGCCATCAATAACCAACAAAAGTATTGAGGTGATAGCCGAGGAGATTGGTCTTAAGGTAGAAAGACGGCCTGTGCCACTCGAAGAACTCGAGACTTTTGAAGAAGTGGGTGCCTGTGGTACAGCAGCCATCATTTCGCCCATCAAGAAAATTGTTGACCGCGAAACCAAGAAAGTGTATCAGTATGGCGATATTGCCGGGCCATATTCAACTAAACTCTACATTACACTTCGGTCCATTCAGGAAGGTGAGATAGAAGACAAGTACGGTTGGACAACAGTACTGGAAGGGCTATAAGGAAAAAACTCCAAAACTGAACAACCCGGGGCTTAGGTTCCGGGTTTTTTATGAGCTGTGGATAAGGTTGAATTCCACAAGCAACTGCTGCATCTGCATTTGTACTTTTTGTGCTTCAAAGGCTGCCTGTTCAGCAAAATCAAGACCTGTAGAGGCATAGATGATTGCCCTTGAGGAGTTTACGATCAGTCCACATTGGCTGTTGAGCCCCACTTTGGCTAGTTCAAAAAGGTCGCCTCCCTGTGCGCCTACACCTGGCACCAATAGAAAGTGATTGGGTACAAGTTTACGGATCTTTCCAAATTCTTCAGGGTGGGTTGCGCCGGCAACATACATCATTTGGTCTGGCCCGGCCCATTGTTGTGAGTTAATCAGCACATGCTCGAAAAGTTTTTTGCCTTTGTCATCAGTTTCGAGGTATTGAAAATCCTTTGAGCCCGGATTTGAAGTCAGGGCCAGCAAAATTGCCCATTTGTTATTATACCTTAAAAATGGCTCCACTGAATCTTTGCCCATGTATGGCGCAACAGTTATGGCGTCGAAGCCCAATTTATGCAAAAAGGCATGCGCATAGGCTGCAGATGTGTTTCCGATGTCAGCTCTTTTGGCATCTGCGATGGTGAACATT
>Ga0351878_1010_pt1 | contig 69834 bp, 49 predicted proteins | sample BONcelFGM3001D14_FD_206781 | JGI IMG/M metagenome (GOLD analysis project Ga0351878, IMG submission 206781) | Enriched cells from coal bed in the Powder River Basin, Montana, United States - BONCAT cells FGM rep3 HSBNCT.FGM.300.1.D14 ...
ACGACTCAAGGAGCCCTTTTGAAGAAGGGGGCCTTGAGAATTCTCCCGAAACTTTCCCCGGGCAACTTCCCGGCGAAAAACGCGCCGGGCAATTGCCTCATGGAATCATCGAGGAAAATTGTCTTGAAAACCTGCTTTTGTCATCCTATTTGCTTTTTAACAATCCCGAAGCATTCGTCTGTGACTTCCAGGGTCTGCTTGATGTCGGCCTCGGTGTGGCCGGCGCACACAAACCAGTTGTGGTGCGGGTGGATGAACACGCCGCGCTTGGTGGCTGAGCCGGCAAAGGTGATGGATGCGCCCGGGCCGCCCTTGGGGAAGCGCATGAACGGGATGCCCAGGGGGCCGGTCCAGCTTACGTCCACGCCGTGGGACTGAGCCTGTTCGAGCATGCCGTCCTTGAGCATCTGCCCCAGGTGATTGATCTTGTCGATCACGCCCTCGGTGCGGATGATTTCGAGCGCAGCCAGGGCTGCGGCCATGGGCGCGCCGCTGTAGAAGTGCGTGCCCGAGAAGTACACCTGGCACGCGGCCTGCTTCATTTTTTCGGAACCGTAGGCCACGGAAATGGGGTGGCCGTTGGCCATGCCCTTGCCGATGGTCACCAGATCCGGCTTGGTGTTGAAATACTCGTGCGAGCCCTCGAACTGCAGGCGGTAACAGCAGCGGATGTCGTCCATGATGAACACGATGTTGTTGTCGTCGCACGCCTTGCGCACCGCGTCGTAGAACCCGTCCACAGGCATCTCGAGATCCTGGAAGATGTCGTGCTTGATGGGGGTGAGGATAACCGCGGCCAGTTCGTCCTTGTGCTTTTCAATGGCCTTGTTAAAGGAATCAATATTATTGTACGTGAAGGTGACGATGCCGGCGCGGTGCTCGTCGGGCACGCCCGTGGGCGTGGGCACGCTCCAGGAGTGGAACCCGTGGTAGGCGCCCATGGCCATGAGAATCTTTTTCTTTTTGGTGTGCACGCGCGCCACGTTGGTGCACCACGTGGTCACGTCCGAGCCGTTCTTGGCGAAAATCACCCAGTCGGCCAGGGGGGTATGCTCCACGAGGTACTCGGCCAGCTCGGTCCACACGTCCATGGGCATGGTCATGAGGCCGCCCTTCTGCATCTGCTTGTTGACCGCTTCCTCCACCTTGGGGTGCAGGTAGCCCAGCAGGTTGGCGCCGAACGAACACATGTAATCAATGTACTCGTTGCCATCCACATCAATGGCGCGCCCGCCCTTGCCGCTCTGGTAGAAACAGGGGTGGGACTGGTTGCCAAGAAACATGGGGTTGCGCGGCCCGAAAATTCCATTCGGAACCAGCGTCTTGGCCTTTTCAAACATTTCATAGGATTTTGTGAGATCGTATTCTTGCACGATGAATGCCTCCTTGTCGGGCAGTTTGTGTAACCGCTCTTCATAAATCTTATAGCGAAACGGGGTTGAAAAACCACTACTATTTCACATTTTTTTGCACTCTTTTCCTCTGAATCGGCAAAAAATAGTGTGACAATGCGAGGCTGTGGCGGCAGCACGTTGCCGCTTGCCCGGCGTGCGCGCGCCCCTGACCTGCCCCAATTGGCGCCCCGCACGGAAATTCGTCAAATGGAATTTTTTCCGCTACCGGATAGTGCTACAATGAAACGTGCGCGTGAGCAACGGCGCCGCGCGCGCGCCTGCCATGAAGAAAAAAACAAACAAAACCATTCGCAGAATCCGCACGGCCCTGGCCGCGGGGTTTTGCCTTTGCGCAACCTGCGCCCCGGCCGCGGCCCAGGACGCCCAGGCCGTGCCCTGCGGCCGCACCTACGGCGGACCCGGCCGCGACGTGCCCCAGGCCATGGCCGCCACCGCCGACGGCGGCGCCATCGTGGCCGGTTTCCGCGACGCAGCCACGGGCTGGGACGCCAGCGATGGAGACGCAGACGCCTGGATCGTGAAACTCGACGCCAAAGGCGATATCCAATGGACCGCCACCTACGGCGACACGGGCTGGGACGGCGTGACCAGCATCATCCAGACTCCGGACGGCGGGTACCTGGCCGCAGGCGTGACCGGCGACTACGATATGAACCTGGCCGGCATTGAAGAAATCGCCGGCACGGGTGCGGTCAACGAAAACCAGCCCGGCGACGTGTGGCTGCTGCGCCTGGACGCGCAAGGCGGCCAGGTGTGGGCCCGCAGCTTCGGCCGCTCCGCCGACCACACCGCCACGCACCTGTCGTCCCAGGCCCCGAACGGCTCATTCTCATTTGCCGCCGCAGCCTCCTATGATGACACACTTTCCACAGATATATGGTTCGCAACACTGGACCCGGAAACGCCCCCGGGCCGGCCCTCTGAATCCGGGGGCCGATACCCGTACACCGCAGCCGCCGTGGCCGCCCTGCCCCAGGGCGGCGCTGTTGTGGCCGGATCAGTACGCGCCGCATCACCGGATAAATCCGACATCATGGCCACGCGTATCGATGCCTCCGGCCGCGTGCTCTGGACCGAACCCCTGGGCACGACCCTTGAAGACCACGGCGCCGCCATCGCAGCAGACCCGAAATTCGGGTATGCCGTGGCAGGATATGTGTTCACACAAGAACCCGGAACAGACACAGGCAGCGACGATTTCTATGCCGTACTCCTGGACCGGGACGGAAAAAAACTCTGGAGCCGCACCCTGCCCGCAAAACGCGATGACCGCCCCGCGGCCATTGCGTTCACGGATTCCGGCGGCGTGCTCATTGCCGGAAACACATTTTCAGGCACAAACGGCTTCGCGGACATGAAACTGGCCATGCTCGGCAATAACGGAGAACCAGCCTGGGACATCAAATTAGGCACAACACGCGATGACCGGCTTACAGCCATGGCCGCACTGCCCGGCAAAGGTTTTCTCATCGCCGCAACCACACGCATGCCCGAACCCGCGCGTTCCTATGATTTCTGGATCCTCACCCTGGACAACACGGGAATGTGCATCAATCCATGACCACTGCATAATGCGCTCAATACCGTGCTGTATTACTATTCACGCATTACAGGCGTAATTTACAAAACCTCAAACTTGCGCATTTACCGTAAAAATAATTCATGGAATCAAAATCCTTGCAAACACCGCACGCTGCCGGTCGCGCCTGATATATGTGGGCGCCAAACACCATGTTTTTAACAAATCGAGCAGGTCCGTACACAAAACACCGTGCGGCGTTTAACAGGGGTTGCATCATAAATGTGGCGGATATTATCAAATATTTGAATATGCCTGTGCTGATTCTGTGCTTAAATTGTATAACTTTTATTATATATTCTCTAGCAATTATGAGGTTATGACAAAACCTTGATTCATAGAAGCTCAAACCTGGCGATTTAGCCGTAATTTAAAAAAATCCCTTGTTTGAAGAGCTATTGATCCATCTGCCTGTTGATCCAGGCGTAATGAACAAGGCGTAAGCCGTAAACAAGCGAAACCGGGCCTGTTGTGAGCGGTGCGCCGCAGGCGTTATATGCCATTGCCAATCATATTCACGTATAGTCACAATTCAATCACAGACACAGTATCGAGACTCGCAACAGTACATACTCAATGCTGCATGTTTATAATCAAGCGCTTGCGGCGTGTACATAATTTTGCATGTACACATGCTCCATAACCATATTGAATGTGAGAGCAAAAGGAATCCAGTCAATACAGGATGTAAACATGCCGCGGCTCGTGAGTTGATGCTATTCCAATTTGCCCGCGCATCTCGTGAACGAATAGAATAGCCGGAAAAATCAAGCAAAATTATGAATTCTGCGCAAGAACTGATATATCCAAAACAAGGACATATGTCCGGATTCAATCAGTACATATGCCGCTGATTATTGCTGGGTCATGCTATCCGGCGCATCATAATGTATGCCGGACATTTGCCCTAAACAGAAAACCGCGGTAATTACACGCGCGCCAAGGCCGTACTCAACGAAAAAACGCTTTAATAAAAGATAAAATCGTGCAATATGCTCCCTCCTGGCAAAGGGCGAACAAGGCGCACGTGTCCAAAATGAATAATCGCAACATATAGGAAAGGAAACCGCGAATCATTGGAGACGCGGACCTGGCTGCGCGGAAATGGCTATTTTCACGCTTTGTGCGAGAACTTATTCGTAACTGAAAGGGGGAATGCACGATAATTTCCAGCAGGGACATATTTCCATACGCCTTGCCCCCTAATGCACGGGCTTATAATAACCTGCATGTGAACCCGCCCAATCATGTCGATCCATGCCTGAATGGTCCACACAATGCATAAATCGGTGTTGAATCACTCATGACAAGCTGGATTGACGGCGTGTCCGCCTTAAATTACGCTCATTGATTCACGGATAAGCAGAACCTGCAAAAACTCCTGCGCACGAATTAACATTCAGAGTAAGTTAAATAATAAATGAGGATCTTAAAGTATCAATACATGTCATGTAGATTTATTAGATATCAATATGTTAAAATACATCTATGCACTGTTATAAGGTAAACTTTGTGTATTTGTACAACTCAGTAGCATTAGAATGAGTTTCATGGTCTGTGTATCAGGGTAAAACAGCCAAAATATTCTACACATATGAATAATGGATGAATCTGGAATGGAATCAGCGTGCAGATTTTGATTTGCGCCGGAAATGTATGATCAAATTTAAAGAGTGCCTGTTACATGGAAAACAATTTAGAAGAAATGCGGCTGTGAACACAATGACAAATTATGATGAAATGGTGCGTTGAAACAGATCATGAACTTTTTTAGCGGTAAATATGGGTATATAAGTGTGATGATACAAAAAAACCACGAATAATTCCATGCAGTGGCTATAAATTATAAAAAACACATTTTTCATGATTTGCCAGCTACGCAAAAACATGCCACGTGGCCTCACGTGGCCTATAGTTCTATAAACAATGCAAAACGATACAATTTGCTTTAATTCAGCACAGTAGCAACCAAAGCACATTCCCATAGCAGGTGTCCGTGCCTTTATGTGCGGTTCACGGTGACTGCTGTAAATATTACTTTAAATACAAGGCTATTTAGTTCATACTGCTAGGAATACGGTTCAGCGTGAATGAATATGATGACAATTCACGAAATTATATGCAGAATTAGCGAATAAGTCGATATTGCCAGGGGCTTATTGCTATGCTAAACTTCATTCTTGGTATGAATAAGAACAGGGAGCGTTTTGCTGAACATGGAGAAATTCAAGATCGAGAGAATTTTTGACTACCCGCTGTCGGAAACTGTGGATTTCTTCATGGAAGGCGAAGACACGGTTTATGATTTGAAGCAACTTGAGAATGTCACGCAATGGAAAGTGCTCAAGGAGGATGATTCCCCGGAAAAACGGGTCGGGACAAAGGAATGGTGCGCGCACGCGCAGATACCAAAGGTGCTGCAGCACATCATATCGCCCAAAATGCTGACGTGGTACGAGCATTCCGAGTGGGATAAGATCCATAAAGTGTACCGGTTTAAAATTGAGCCGATTTATTTGAGTAAAAAGCTCAAGTGCCAGGGACAGACGACATTTACGCAGGCGCCGGGAAATAAGACGTCGCGCACGTTCCGGATTATGATTGATGTGCATATTCCCGTGCTGGGGAGTGTGGCCGAGAAGCTGATCGTGGACCTTTTGAGGAAGAACGAAGAGCAGGACTATGCTTTGGGCACTGAAGCGCTTGAAAAGGCCATGAGCGCATTGTTTAAGTCATAGCGTCTTCGACGACTTAAGAAACCCCTTTGAAAAGGTGTTTCTTAAGAATCTTCCCTAAACTTTCTGGCGAACAATCACCCGGCAAAAAGCGCGCCGGGCAATTGTCTCCTTGAATGATTGCCAGAAATATCCGAAAGAACCAGATTTCACATAGCCATTAGCTTGATTTGTCGTGGTTTACGCTTGAGAGGAATCCTGTGCAAAAACAGATTTCACGCCCGTCAATCTGCGGTTGCTCGCAGGAGCTGTACTGCGGCGTGCGCGGCGGCGCCGCAGGCCAGGAAGAACGCGGGATCCTGGTCCGGGGTCCGGCCCATGGTGGTGATGCGCAGGCCGTGTTTTTGCAGGGCCTGGGCGGCAATGGCGCCGTCGAATTCCTGGATATGGAATTTTTCCGCGAGGTTATAGTCCGCGATCTGCCTTTTAATCTGGGCGGCCTGGACCGGCGGAAGCAGGGGCAGGGGCAGGGCGGCATTAACGAACGTGGCGATGGCCAGGGCGGAGAGGGTGTGGTGGCTGATGCCCTGGTGGCGCGGGCGCGGGTCTGCGAAGGACATGCGGGGCAGGGCCAGGGGCGCGCCGTGCAGGGCCGCGGCCGCGTTGAGCAGTTCGGCCTGTTCCATGGCGCTGTGGCCCAGGGGTGTGCCGGTGCCGATGCTGCCCACGCCCATGGCCGCGATGATGATGTCCGCGCCCAGGATATGCCGGCAGGCGAGCAGGGCGGTGAACTTGTTCACGCAGTCCGCGTCGCCGCCCAGGGCCTGGCCGTATGTTGCAGTTCCGATGAGCAACCCTTTTTCCTTGAGCTGTTTCACGGTGCGTGAAAAGGGCAGAGCCAGGCATGCGGCGTCGGTCATCACGTACGCGGTGCGCGCTTTGCCGTTTGTCAATTCGTGAATAGCCGCGGCCACGGGGGCGACCATGCTGTGCAGGGTGGCGCACACCACGGGCGCGCCGCGCAGGGTGTCCGCATGCTTCATGGTTTCATGGTGGGGCGAGTCCTGCTCTTCGCAGCTCAGCACGCGGCACTGCAGGGGCGTGTAGTTGAGTTTCATGATGTGGCCCGGGCCCGGGGACAGGCCGCGCTCGGGCGCGGACAGGTTGGCGATCACGAAGTGCGCGCCGCCCGAGCCCAGGGACAGGGCCACGGCCGTGGTGTTGAGCAGCACCTCGCAACCGGGCGACACGGCCCCGGTGAGTTGCGGATAGGCGACAGCCTTTTCGCTTGCGCCCTCCACATCCACGCGCAGTTCCTGCACGGTGTGGTCCGCGCGCAGAATTTCCGTTACCGTGCCTTTGCGAATGCGAATCATATGCGCCTCCCGTTTCCTGGACACATCTTACCACGGCGCCGCAGCCGCCGCCAGAGGATGTTGTGCAAGCGGGCGCAGAGGGCGGTCTTCGACGGCTTACTACTGGAAGCACACAATAACTTCCATTTGAGGCGGCAGCGCTATTCTGCACACGGCGTCGCCCCGAGAAGGCCTTCCCCATCCCATAAATCCACCCCTGACACCCCTGTTCCCTGGATTCCGGGTCTCGGCCGGAATGAGGAGCGGATCGCTCATGTTGCGATTTTCATATAATGAGGAACGCCGCTGATTGGAAATATATTTCGCGCTCCTAAATAAATGAGGTTGCTTAAGAATCCTCCCAAAAAATTTTGACGGGCCATTGCCCGGCAAAAGCGTGTCAGGCAATGGCCGCAACAAATCAATCTGAGCGGATAAAAAACGGCGTCTGTAAAGAATATTGGTTGCGGGTGCGGGAAAAGCCGCGTTCATGCATCCAGGGCGCGGCGAACGGTTTTGCCAAGGGTTTCCAGTGTGAAAGGTTTTTGCACAAAGCCCTGGAAGCCGAGGCGCTCCAGTTCGGGGCTCTGGTCGTCCAGGCTGTAACCCGTGCAAATAACAACTTTCACGTGCGGGTCGGCGTTGCGCAGTTCCTGGAGCACGGCCACGCCGTCCATGCCGGGCATAATCATATCCAGGAGAACGAGGTCGATTTGTGCGCGCTGAGCATGGAATTGCTCAAGCCCCTGGGGGCCGGACCATGCGAGCACGGTCTTGAACCCCATGGCGCGCAGCAGCCTGTCGGACATACTCAGCACGTGATGTTCGTCGTCAATCACGAGAATGGTTTCAGTGCCTGACCAGGCGCGGTTTGCGGATACCGGCTTCTGGTCCGGCTGCGTGTCGGTGTGGTCCAGGGGCAGGAAGATATCCACGGTGGTTCCCTCATTGGTCCGGCTGCGGATAATGATGTGCCCGCCGTGGCCGGTCACGATGCCGTGGGTCACGGACAAACCCAGGCCCGTGCCTTTGCCCACGCCCTTGGTGGTGAAGAAGGGTTCGAGAACGCGGGCGCGCACGTCTTCGGGCATGCCCGCGCCTGTGTCGCGGATGCGGATGCGGCAGAAATCGCCGGCCATATCCTGGCCGCAGGAGTCACACACGCCGTTTAAGAACGTTTGGCAGACAGCGGAGATATGGATATCGCCGCCCTGGGGCATGGCGTCCGCGGCGTTGAGACAGATATTGAGCAGGGCCTGGTGGATCTGTGTTTTATCGATGGCGATCATGCTGTCGCTCAGTTCCCCGAAGCGCACCTGGACGCGCTTGGCCACGGTGCGCTCCAGCATGGGCGCGAGTTCTTCAATGGCGCGGCGCACGGACATGGGGCGCACATTGAGCTTATCTTTGCGTGCGAAAGCCAGGAGTTTCATGGTGAGGTCGCGTGCGCGCTCGGCGGCCAGTTTAATTTCATGGATATCCTCATGCAGGGGGTGGCCGGGTCCGGCGTCCATGAGGGCGAGTTGTGCGCTGCCCATGATCACGGCGAGCATGTTGTTGAAATCGTGGGCGATGCCGCCTGCCAGGCGACCCACGGCTTCCATTTTCTGTGACTGCAGGAGTTGGCTCTGGAGGCGTTTTTTCTCATGATCCGCGGCGGCGCGGTCCGTGATGTCGCGCGCCAGGGCCAGGATCACGGGGCGGTCATCAAGGGTGAGGCGGTTGAGGCGGATTTCCACGGGGTATTCGGATCCGTCACGGCGCTTGTGCGCGGTCTCAATGGTTACGGACTCACCGGGGCTCAAGGCCGTCCAGAATCTGGCGTTGCTGCGGTCCACAAGGCGCGCGTCAATGTCCGTCACGGACAGTGACGTGAGTTCCTGGCGCGTATAACCGGTCATGCGGCAGACGGCCTCATTCACGAGCACGAAGCGGCCGTCCATATCGTGGCAGAACACGCCGTCGGCCAGGTTTTCAAGGAGCGCGCGGAATCGTGCCTCGCTGTCGCGCAGGGCGCGCGTGGCTGCGCGCTGCTCGGTCATATCCACCATGGTGAAGATGATGCCCAGGTCGGGCTCGGACTCATCGATAAATGCGGCGTGCACGAGCACATGGGAGGAAGCGCCGTTCCTGGTGCGGATTTGTGCTTCCCCGCTGGCTGCGCCGTGCGCGTCGAAACCACTGGAAAGAACGTCGCGGAATGCGCGGAATGCGGACTCGGATGCAAAAAACATATCGGCGCGCCGGCCCTGGATGTCTTCCAGGGAATAGCCGGTGATGCGGCACAGGGAATCGTTCATCCAGCCGAGAAAGCCCTGGTTGATGGTGCCGATGCCGATGGGCGCGGCTTTGAAAATGCCTTTGAGCGTGGCCTCGCTCTGCGCCAGGCGCTGTTCCGTGAACTGATGGTCGCTGATTTCACGGATGAGATCTTCGGACATTGTGTGCAGGGTGGCGAATGCGGCGCGGTCCCTGCGCAGATTAAATAATACAAACAGGGCCACAGCGAGCAGAACCATGGATACCCCGCCAGCCGTGTACAGGGTCAGCGCGCGCCGGTGGTTCACGCCCGCGGCCTCCAGCACCCGGGCCGAGTCCGAGTATAGAATCATGGCCGCGTACTTTTTCTGCAGGGGCATGCCCGCGGCCACGACCAGGAAATCGTGATTTCTGTAGCGGAATTGCCCGGAAACAAGGTGCGGCTGCTTTTTGTTGTCAGCAACCTGCCTGCGGTAATTCTCCAGGGTGCGGCCAAGCTGCGCGTCTCTGGCATGCCAGGTTTTATTTTCTTCCCGGAATTCCTTTTCTATAAAACCGCTGACCAGAACCGTGTCCTGCCCGTATATGATAATTATATTTTCTACAATCAGAGACACATTGGAATCGGTCCGCTGTTTCGCCAGCAGGCTTTTATCGGGTTTGATATTAATGAGTTCAAAATTGCGTTTCTGGACAGCCTCTTCGATGAGCATGAGGGCCAGCCAGTTGCTTTTGATGGTGTTGCTCACGGCCTGGGTGCGGTAGGCCATGAGGTGTTCCATGGTCCGGTGGTGGCTGATGAGAGTCGAGTCGTGATCGAACCGGATAAAGGCCAGGGCGCCGAACCAGACGCCGGCCAGCAAAGCCGATGTAATCACGGCCAGCAGCGCCAGGTTTCTGGCATAGGCGCCGGGCGCAGGGGAAATTCGGTTTGTGTTCTGTGCCATAAAAAAGTACCTGCGCCTGACTGCTGCCGATACGGAATAGAAGCAGTTGTAAGAGAGGCGGACACACGGATCAACTATTACAGCAATTATATCGAGCGGGGGGGGGTTCCGGCAATTTTCCATATAAATGCCTGGCCGCTGCGCGGCGCATGGACTGCAACCACAGAAAACCGCGCCTGCGGGCAAGAGTAAATGTAAAGGGCGCACCATGAAAAACGCCCGCCTGGCTGGGCGGGCGCGGGGTATGCGATGCGGGGAATCGGGTGGATGTTATGACTGGTAAACGCGGGAGCGCAGGGTATCCACAGTGCGGCGCATTTCCGCGTCGTTATCGCATTCCTTTTTGATTTTGTCGCAGGATGTGAGCACGCTGGAGTGGTCCTTGTTGAAAACCGCGCCGATGGCCTGGAGTGTCATGTCGGTCATTTCGCGGATGAGATACATGGCCACATGGCGCGCGTGCACGATTTCCTTTTTGCGGCGCCGGCCTTTGACATCCTCGACCGGGATGCTGAAGTAGCGGCTGGCCACGGTGATGATCTGGTCGGGGTGCACGGGGCCGTGGTCATCGGGCGGGGCGATGTCTTTGATGATTTTTTCCACGAACTCGAGGGTGATTTCCTGTCCGTTGAGGTGTGCGTAGGCCACGATGCGGTTGAGGGCGCCTTCGAGGTCGCGGATATTGGTTTTTATGGTGGAGGCGATGAGGTCGAGCACGCCGTCGGGCATATCCATATCATCGGTTTCAAGTTTTTTCTGGAGAATGGCGAGCCGGGTTTCAAAGTCGGGCTCATTGATATCGGCGATAAGGCCCCAGCCCACGCGCGATTTAAGGCGCTCGGCAAGGGTGGGGATGTCTTTGGGCAGCCGGTCGCAGGTGATGATGATTTGCTTCTGGGCTTCGTAGAGATGGTTGAAGATCTGGAAGAACTCGTGCTGGGTGCGTTCCTTGTTTTGAAGGTACTGGATGTCATCGACCATGAGCAGGTCCACGCGCCGTGCGCGGTTTGAGAATTCAAAGAGCCGGTTTTCCTGGATTGAGGTGACCACATCGTTCACGAACGCGTCGGTGGTCACGTACTGAATGTTGAGGTTGGGGCGAGTGGCCTGGATATAGTGGCCCACGGCCTGCATGAGGTGTGTTTTGCCAAGGCCCACGCCGCCGTAGATAAAGAGCGGGTTGTAGGCTTTGCCCGGAGATTCGGCCACGGCCAGGGCTGCGGCATGGCACAGGCGGTTGCTGCTTCCCACCACGAAATTATCAAACGTGTAGCGCGGGTTCAGATAGCTGTTGGAGCGCGCAGGGGAGGGAGGCGTCCTGGCCGGCGGCGGATGGTTGAGAGACAGAAGCGGCGGCGGCGGGCTGATGGAATAGGCCGGGGCCGCGGGGGCGTGATGCTCGCATTCGAGTGCAGCGGCGATGCTGGGGTTTGAGCCGTTGCCGCCCCGTGCGTGGCTGTCTCCCTGAATGGCCACCAACGCGGTGTCTGTTCCCACGACGCTGCTCACCGTGTTGGCGATGAGTTCGCGGTAATTATCGAAGTATTCCATGGATAGCGTGGGCGGCAATTGCAAATGCATCGTGTTGTCATCACAGGTCAGAGGCTCGATGCGTTTCACGAACAGTTCGTAGGCCGGCCGGTTAATCTTTTCGCGGAGAATAGCTAACGTTTGTTCCCAGATTGTATCGACGCTCATAGGCGGTTGTCTTTTCTGTCCCATTATTTACGCCTGCCGGGCCGGAGTATGTGACCCGGAGCTTTTCAATTCGAATGTCTCCGGCAAACGCATTGAGATGATAACAAATCGGGTTTGATATTTCAACGGGGTCTGCGGGTTTTTTTAAAAATAAAATTCATTTTTTTTTCGCATGTTGCGAGACATGTGATTTTGAGACATTTCCCTCTTAAAACGGCCTGCTAAAAAGGCGTGGGAGGCAAGGCTTTTTGAGCGCGGCGGTTGCTTTTGGGCAATTCATAACACGAACCCGCCATCGGGTAAAATGGGCTGATCCTGTGATCAGTGTGTGGCAGTATTTCATGGCCGCGGCTGTGTAGGGCGCAAACAAAGGGTGCGGGAATCTGTGAAGACGCGCAATGCATGCATTGTCACGGGCGTGTGCGCACAGTGTGGTTTTGTTCGGATTTGTCTTGTACGCGGCATGCATGGCGCAGCAGCCTGTTCTTCTATATAGATAAGGAGATCGATTGATCGGGCCTGCCACATGCTTTTCCCATTCCCGGAATAGAGACTGCATTCTGTTTGAATCCATACGGCGTGCGCTTCGGTTTTTGCGATGTGTGCGTTTAATCGAGGCCGTCGGCATGGCCCGGATGCGCTTTCTGTCCGTGTGGTTCAGAAAAATAGCGATGCGTGCCCAGGGACTGGATGGCGACGCCGATGCGGTTGAGGCCGTGCGCATAGGCGGCGCAGCGCATGTCGATGCCGCGCCGCTCCGCAAGGCGGTACACGTTATGAAATTCCGTATCCATGATGGTGCGCAGCCTGGTGTGAACTTCTTCAAGGGTCCAGGAGATGCCGGATCTGTTCTGCACCCATTCGAAGTAGCTGACCGTGACGCCGCCCGCATTGGCCAGGATGTCGGGCGCCACAAATTTGCCGCGGCTGTTGAGGATGGAGTCGGCCTCGCTGGTGGTGGGTCCGTTGGCGCCCTCCACAATATATGGGGCCTTGATGCGCTCTGCGTTGTGCGCGTGAATCTGGTTCTGAAGCGCGGCGGGCACGAGCAAATCCACATCCAGTTCCAGGAGTTCCTGGTTTGTAATCGCGCCGTTATTCATGAAATGGGCCACGGAACCTTTGCAATAGGCGGTGTTGAGGGCCTTGGTTTCGTTTTTGCCGCAGATGACGCGGGGGATATCCAGGCCCTGTTCATTGAAAATACCGCCCTGTGAGTCGCTGACCGCGACCACTTTGTAGCCGTCGTTGTAAAGCAGCAGGGCCACGGACTGGGCCACATTGCCGAATCCCTGCACAGCCACCCTGATATCCCGCGGGTTCCATTTATTGATATTTTCTATTTGTTTGATGCAGTAATACGCGCCGCGGCCCGTGGCGTCGGCGCGGCCCAGGCTGCCGCCCAGGGGGATGGGCTTGCCCGTGATCACGGCCGGGGTGTGCTGGCGCTTGATTTTGGAATATTCGTCCATCATCCAGCCCATGATCATTTCATTGGTGTACATATCGGGCCCTGGCACATCGATGCCGGGACCGATAAAGTCAGCGATCTGCTGGATGAAGGAGCGGGACAGGCGTTCGAGTTCCATGTGGGACAGGGTTTTGGCGTCGACCGTGATGCCGCCCTTGGCGCCGCCGAAGGGCAGGCCGGCCACCGCGCACTTGAGGGTCATCCAGAAGGCGAGCGCCTTGACTTCGTCCATGTTCACATCCGGATGATAGCGGATGCCGCCTTTTGTGGGCCCGCGGGTGTTGTCGTGCTGCACGCGGTAGCCGTCGAAGATCTGGAGCCGGCCGTCATCCATGCGCACGGGAATGGACACTTCGAGCGTGGCCTTGGGGTGCTTGAGTTTTTCCAGAGGCTCCTCATCGATGTCCGCGTAGGGAAATGCGCTGTCCAGGCGCTTGATCGCGTCCTGGAAAATTCCGTCTTCCTGGTTGCTCATCGGGGACAGTTCCGCCTTTCGAGTCGTGATGCCCGGCCCGCATTATTATCAATACCCGGCTGCCAACATGTCAAACAGCCAGGCGCTTTAACGGGTTCCGGTTGCTTGTATACTCAGCGGGTGCTATTCTCTGAAGTATAGGGGGGCGTGAGGGCCGCGCCCGAGTTGAACACGGGGAGATGAGCGCGCCATGCCGGATAATGAAGTAGCGGTCTATTGGGATTTCGAGAATATTCATGCGTCACTGTGCGACCTGGTGCACGGGCAGGGCTGGTATCGGAAGAACGCCCGCGAGAAGCAGCAGAACCTGGTTAAAATCGACGCCATCGTGGAGTTCATCTCAAGCCTGGGCCGCATCAACATCCATAAAGCCTACTCCAACTGGACCAACTACATCTGCTACAACAAGGAATTGCAGCACCACTCCATGGACCTGATTCAGTTGTTCCACCGCGGGCCGCACAGCAAGAACGGCGCGGACATCCGCATGGCCATCGACGTGATCGAGGACATCTCCCTCAACCCGCATATCAATGTGGTGGTGATCATCGGCGGGGACAGCGATTACATCTCCATCGCCCAGAAAGTGCGCCAGAAGGGCAAGAGCATCATCGGCATCGGCGTGCGCGAGACCACGAACCAGTACTGGATGAAATCGTGCAACGAGTTCAAGTACTACGCCAGCCTGCTGGTCAAGACCTCGTCCACCGCGGACCTGGAGCAACTGGGCTACGAGGAAGAGGACCTGGACCTCGACGACGCCAAGGAGCTGCTGCGCAAAACCGTGTCCATGCTGGCCTCGGACGCCGGGGAGAAATTCGCACTCAAAGGCGCAATCAAGCCCATGATGATGCGCCTGGACCCCACATTCGACGAAAGCAACTACGGGTTTTCCTCATTCAACAAACTGTTGCAGAAATGCCATGACGTGGTCAAAGTGCAGCCCGGCGAATTCGACCACCATGTATTTCTTGTGGAAGCCAAAAAGGAACGTGCGGCGGCCCCGGCTCAGGCCGCGCGCCCGTATGAAGCGCTGCTCAAAAAACAGCAGGTGCGCCTGCCCCAGAGCGTGGGCCTCAGCGAAGCCATGGACGCCGCGTGGCGCGTGTTCCGCGATGGCGGGCCCCTGCCCTCGTTCGACGCGTTCCGCGACCGCCTGCACGATCTGCTCCAGGCCGGCCGGCCCGGCAACCCCGTGGCCGACGCCGACGCCGGCAAAATCAAGCAGATGATGTACAAATCCTTCTCCTTTTCGTTCCGCATGGAAAACGGGCAGCGCGGCATCTGCCTGTCCCCGGCCGTGGAGAGCGCCCAGGCCCTGCATGAGCGCGTGCTCATCATGTTGACAAAACGCATTCTCGACAACATGGAAGAGGATGATATCGATGTGCCCGCCCTGGCCGACCTCTTTTACGGCGACCGCACCCGCATCGACGATGTGAACCGGATTCTGCATCAATACCAGAACCACTGACGCACGCGCGGAAATCCGCGCCTCACGTTTCCTCCCCGCATTCACGAGTGATGCTCAGGCATCCTGTCCCCCCGCCCCGCGGTCCGGGGCTTCGCCCGGCCCCGCGGCCGGAACGCGGTGCAGGTTATCCCAACCGGTTTGTCTGCTGTCCACATCCATACACGTCAAAAAGCCCGCGCGCGGTTGACATGCATATACCGGGATGCTCCGGGCGGCGATGGCGGCCGCGTGGATTGTGCGTTTGCCGCGCATGGGGCTAAAATGGATGGGTTGATTTTCTATATATGTTTTTGAGTCCACGAAAGCGGGCGGGAGTTTATGGAACCGTTCACCGTGAAATTTTCACGCAAGGCGAGCTGCATACTCGTGATATGCGCGCCCCTGTTCATCTTCGGCGGATTGTTCATTTTTATGAAACTGTCGGAAATGAGCGCGGACGGCGAGCCCATGATTTTGAGGGTGATTCAAGGCGCGGGCGGCGCGTTGTTTACGGGCGCGGGCCTGTTGCTGTTCGGGTTCGGGTTTAAGAATTTCATATGGCCGCAGGCGCTGTTCACGGCGGGCGCCGAGGGGCTTGTGCTGCATCTGACGCGGCGCACGAACGGGCTGCGGCGGCTTACGGTGCCGTGGCGCGAGATTTGCGCCATTGAGAAAAAGGAAGTGCGCAAGCCCGGGCAGACGCGCAGCGTGATATGCCTCAGTTTCAGATTGTGCAACGCCAGGGTGTTCCGCGGGTTCGCAGACGTGGACAAGGTGCTTGCGCGCAACGCGTATTACGACGAGAAAGACGAGATTCATTTTTCCTGCTTCCATTTCAATCCCGCCGCGGATGTGTGCGAGAAACGGTTCAAGGAATTTCTGGATTTGTACGGAGCGGGCGAAGACGCCGGGGCAGCGCCCGCACTCCCGCGCGGGGAGCACTGGGCTGATTCCATGCAGCGGATTATGGCGCCCATGGTTTTCGGGGTGCTTTTTGCGGCCTTTTTCGCAGCGGGTATCGCAAGCATCGGCGCGGGTGCGTGGTATCTGGCCCAGGGCAACGCCACGCGCGCCTGGCCGCACACACAGGGCCTGGTGCTTTCTTCCCGGGTCCGGCAGACCGATGACAGGGATGATCCCGGATACTATGCGGAAATCCGCTATGAATATTCCGTGAAAGGGAAGACGTATAAATCGCACAAAATATTATTTGTCGAAGAAGTTTATGCAGAGAGGGCAACCGCGCAGAAACTGGTAACGCGCTATGCCGCGCACAAGCAGGCGCGGGTCTATTACAATGCAAAGCGGCCCGCGGAATCCGTGCTCGAGCCGGGCGGGAATAATTCCTTTATCGCGTTCATCGTGTTGGGTGCGTGCGCGCTGGGGGTGTGCGTGCTGCTGTACGTCAAGCGCCCGCGGCGCGGCGCCGCCGGATAGCGGCGCGAAATGTCTTCGACGACTCAGGAACCCTTTTGAAAATGGGTTCCTTGAGAATCCTCCCGAAACTTTTTGGCGGGCAATTGCCTCATTGCGTGCATTGCCGGCCATGTCCGCATAGCAGGCATGGCGGGCTTGTTTTTGCGGATCAAGTATCAGAACCATCCGAGACGTTTCACGCATTATTATCCGGGTTGGCTCTATGGCCGGGTCGCGCAGGAATCACAGGAAGACGATGTACCAGAGCCCGTTTACGCGCACAGCCTGGATTTCGTCGTCTTTGAGTTCCGTATCTCCCTTCTGCTGCGAGCGCATGGTGATCATGCCGCAGGCCTGGGGCGCGGGCATGCCCAGTGTGGTGAGGTCTCCCAGGCTCTCGGTGTCGCATTCGATGTTTTTCGTTTCAGCAACTATGCATGATACCAGCGGATTTGCCTGCATCTCGGCGCGGAACTCGGCCTTGAATGCTTCCAGAGGGTCCAGGCCCTCTTCTTCCGCGCTGAAAGCGCCCATCATTTCCATCATCAGGCTGAAGGAATTGGGCTCGATGAGGTTGAGCAGGGCGTCGATGTCGGCGTTGAGTCCGGCCGCGCACAGGGCCTGCCCCACGGATTGCAGGTCCGAAGCCCCTGATGCGGGCGCTGGTTCTGAAGGCTCGATCACGGGTTTATCGACCGTGGGTGTTACGCACGTGACCGGCGCGGGCTGCGGCTGTGTGATGGCGGGTTTGGACAGATCCTGGTCCCAGGGCCAGGGCTCGTCCCAGGCCGCGGGGCCGCTCCAGGCCGCCGGGGCCGCAGTGGCCATGGACACGCAAATGGCCAGGCCGCCCAGAATCGTGAAGAATTTGCTTTTCAGTGATGTCATTGCACACGCTTCCTTTCGGTTGTCTGGTGATACAGACAGTTAATAATATACAAAGTTCCAATAAAGTAACATATGTCACATTTTGAGCGCGCCGCGGCATGGCCGGGCGCATATCATGATTTGGCGCGAAAGGGGATAAAGGACAAGGCCGGTCAGATTTTATGGCTCAGCACCGCGATTGCCCCGGAGTGCGCAATGCAACTATAATGGGCGCGGCGGGCATGATTACAACGCAGCACCAAGGACCCGCCCCCTGGACGCGCCGCATGAACAGCATATCCCACGAGCCTCACAGCGCATTTCCCGCGGCGTACGCCAAGGCCTACGAGCTATTGCTTGATGCCTGCGCGTCCGGATCCGCCCCGTCCCGGCATTCCGCGGGCGCTGTGCTCGACGGGTTTGTGTTCCTCTGCCATTTGCAGAGCGCCGGGTACCTGTGCGCAGACACGGATTTCCTGCGCCGCGGATTTGCTCCTTACAAGAACAAACCGCGGGGCGGCGAATATCACCGGCGCGTGCTGCAACCCCTGGTGCGGGCCCTGGCCGGCGCGCGCGGGCCCGGCGCGGAATTGCTCGGGGCCGGAATTGCCCGGGCCGGACACCCGGCCCTTGGGAACCGGGTTTACCAGCACCTTCTTGAAATCCTGTGGGATCCCTTTGAATACACCCTGGACGAGCGCGCGCCGGCCGGCGCCCGCGCGGCTGTGGGCCCGGACATGCCGGGCGCGGCGTTTGAAACCGCGGTGCTGCCCATGCTGCAGCCATCCGGCAACAACACGCGCCGCAGCACCGGCTCCTATTACACATCGCGCGCCGTGGTGCGGTTCATGTGCCGCCAGGCTTTGGGCGAATACCTGGCTTCGCACCTGGGCCGGGATGCTGCGGGGCGCGCGCAGATGCACGATGCGCGCGTGTGCGCCGCAGCGTTTCTGGACCTTGCAGATCCGGATTCCCAATCCGCGCCCAGCGCCCATGAAACAATCGGGAAACTCATCACCAAAAAGCAAGCGGGCAGCATGCTGCAGGCATTGAAAAACTGCCGCGTGTGCGATCCGGCCTCGGGCGCGGGCGCATTCCTTGTTGGCATGCTGAACCTGATGCAGGCCGCGGCCTCGCTTCTGCACCGCCGCATCCTCGGCGCCGAAATGCCGGATTGTGAAACCGCGGCCCTGGCGCGCCATTTTATCGGGGAGCGCCTTTACGGGGTTGACATTCAGCAACAAGCCGCGCGCCTGTGCGCCATGCGCCTGTGGCTGGCCCTGCTCCACGCGTCGCCGACCCCGGCGCCCGGCGCGCCGGATACGCCCGCGCCCCTGCCGCCGCTGAACCACAACATCGCGCGCGGCGACAGCCTGCTGCAGGAACTCGAAACCAGGCCGCCCCACGGCGCCCCGCCCTTTTCATGGCGCGAAAATTTCGACCGCGTATTCCGGGAAAAGGGCGGATTTGATATTCTCATCGGCAACCCGCCCTACGGGTTTCGCGGCGTGCTTGACGCGCACACGCGCCGCATCCTGCGCGTCGAACTCGGCATCGCGTTCCCGTCCGGAGACATAGCCGAACCCTTTATCACGCACCTGCCGCACCTGGCCGGCAACGCGCACTGCGTGCAAGTGTTCATCGTTCCCAAGAAATCATTGTACGGCCGGTCCTGGGCGCGTGTCCGGGCGTTCTGGAGCCGCGCGCGCGTGCTGTGCCTGGCCGACGCGGGCAAGGCCTTTCCCGGCGTGCTTCTGGAACAGGCCGTATTCGCCCTGGCGCACGGGGCGGAGCCCGCGCAGGCAAGCAGCGATTCAAAGGACACCGCACCCGCCGCGCACATTGAAATAGCAAGCCTGGCCCCGGGTGCGCGCGCCCTGCAGAGCCACGGCCGGTTTCCCGCGGAAACCATATTTCACCCGGACACCGGGGCCGCGCACATTTACCGCGGCATTGCCGGCGGGCGGCTCGCGCGCACAATCCTCGACAATGCGCATCCGCCCGGCAAATCCCCGGTGCGCGCCTGCATCGGACTCACCGGCGTAACATCATACCTTACGCGCGAGCCCGAGCCCGGCAGCCTGCCCTGCATCAAAGGCGCGGACATCCGCCGCTGGGGCCTCAACAGCGAACGCTACCTGCGCGCGCAAGCCCTGGGCCGCGCAGCACCGCACATCCTGTTGCGCCACACGGGCCCCGCGGAAAAAGTCGTGGCCCAGAAAATCATCGCATACATTGGCCGCCCGCAGCCGCACATTAAAATCACCGCCATGGTGGACCGCGCCCGCCGCGCGGCCCACGACACCGCGATCCTTGTCACCTGCGCTGACCCCGCTGTCACCGCGCCCGTGCTCTGCGCCTGGCTCAACAGCACACTCGTAAGCTGGTACGCCTGGAACATCACCTACAACCGCGCCGTGCGCACCATGGACCTGCTCGAATATTACCTGCGCCAGATCCCCTTCCCGCGCCACATCCCCGCCCAGGCCCGCCGCGCACTCCAAACCCTGGCCGCTCAAGCGGAAAGTGGAAACGATGTGCAGGCGGACATCGATGAAATCATTTGCAGTTTGTTTGGAATTAAACCCGGGCAGTTATTCTAAAAATGAAGCGTTAAAGCAATCACGGAAAACAACCCCGGCGCCTCAAGACTATAAGCGGTTACATGGCGTGCTCTGTGCGGGAGATGATTTCGTCCTGGATTTCGCGGCCCAGGTCCGTGAAGTACGCGCTGTACCCGCCCACCTTGACGATGATGTTGCGGTACGAGTCCGGGTCCTGCTGGGCCGCGCGCAGGGTTTGCGTGGATACGACCGTGGGCTGGAGCTGTTCGCCGCCCATGTGGAAATAAGTGCGCACGAGCGCGCCCCATTTGGCGCGGGACTCGGGCGTGGCGCCGATGGCGGACGGGTGCATGCGGATGTTCACGGCGCAGCCGAGCACGTGGGAAAAATCGATGGCCGCCACGGAGCGCAGCACGCCCGTGGGGCGGTTGCTTTCCACGTTATAGGGATTGCAGCTTGCAGCAAAGGGCGTGGCGGCCAGGCGCCCGTCCGGTGTGGCGGTGCTGAGGCGCCCGTCTATGGTGTGGCTGGTCATGGAGTTGATGAACGGCGCGTACCGGCCGCCCTTGTATGTGGTGTATTTATAGGTTTCATTGAAAACCGCGTCCGTGATGCGCCGGGCCAGGGCGTCGCACTCGGGATTGCCGTTGCCCCATTTGCCCGGCACGCCCAGCACGTCCCGGCGCACCTGTTCATAGCCTTTGAAATTGTGGTCCACGGCGTCCAGGATCTGTTTGACCGTATACTTCTTCTGCTCGAACACGAGCTTCTTGATCACGAACAGGGAGTCCACGGTGTTGGCGATGCTGTTCATGACCAGGACGCCCTCGAGGTCGTAGATTGCGCCCCCGGCGGTGACGTCTTTCTTCTTTTCCATGCAGCCCTGCATGAACGCGGAAATGGCCGGGCACGGCAGGTGTTGGGCGAACAACTGGTCGCGGATGCGGGACGCCTTGACAATGGAGCGCATGGCGTGCGCGGCCTGGGCCGCGAATGCGTCCACCAGTTGATCAAAGGAATCGAACGTATCCGGGTCCCCGGTGCGCGGGCCCACGCCGCGGATGGCGCCCATGAGGGTTTTGCTGTCCCCGTTGCGCAATGCCGCGTCCATCACGCGGCACATGAGTATTGAGGAAAACCCCTCGCCGCCGGTTTTGCCCGGGGCCACCATGTCCACGCACCCGGTGATGGCGTACCCGCGCGCGTCCTGCTCGGTGAATCCGTGGCGCATCATGGCCTCAATGCTCTTTTCGTCGTTCATCATGGATACGCTGGATGTGCCGTGGTAGTGCAGATCCGCCACAGTGTCGTACAGGGCGGCCGGGGAGTTTTTATGGAACCGCACCACGAAATTAAGGGACGCCTTGGAGCGCTCCGCGGCCTGGAGCATAAGGTAAGTGAGTTCATTGCACGCGTCGGAACCGTCCGGGCGCTGTCCGCCCAGGGTCACGGGTTCGCTGCCCTCGTAGCGCTGGTTGAACGCGCCCGTGAAGTTGGAGTACGGACGCATGTTGTGGGTCATGATCTTGAGGAACAGCTCCTCGCACAGTTCGCGCGCCTGCCCGGGGGTGATGCGCCCGGCCTTGATATCGGCCTCGTAATACGGGAAGAACATCTGATCCAGGCGGCCCGGGGCGTGCACGTTGAAGGGCATGGCCAGTTCCACGGCGGTTTTCACGGTCCAGTAGCTCTGCACGGCCTGGCGGAATGTGTTGGGCGGGTTGGCGGGCACGCGCAGGCAGTCGTTGAGCATCTGCCACAGAATCTTCTTGCGGTCCGCGTCCGCGGTGTCTTCGATGGCCTGCTTGAGCGCGTCCGTGATGCGGCGGTTGAACGCGAGCACGCCTTGATACGTGATATCCATGGAGCGCAGGAAATCGATCTGCTCCTGGGTGTTGTCTCCATTTTGCAACTCTCGGCGCACATCCTCGTGCATGGCGCTGATGCCGCGGCGCAGCACGGTTTCGTGGTCCAGGATGAGGTGGCCCTGCCAGGCGCCGAGCGCGCACGTGGTGCTGATTATGGTGGCTTCCTTTGTGGTGCCTGCGGGCATGCGTTCGATCAGGGTTTTGATATCGCCCTCATACAGGTCTGATTTGAGGTATCGCGCGCGCAGGCGCTCGGCGATGGTGCGGCCCTTCCAGTAGGGGAGCAGTTCGCGGTGCAGCAGCATTTTGTCGCGGTAGCGGATGCGGTACGGGTTCACGGCGCGGCGGTCCATGGTGTCTGTGCCGATGGACAGGCGGGGCACATCCACGTTCTTGATTTCTTTTGCGGTTTTGAGAATTTCGGACGGCTTGAACTGCTTGAGCATGAACGAAGCGAACCGGGCGTCGGATTTGAGGCGGAACAGCCACATGCGGGCCTGGTCGAGTTCGGTTTCCAGGGCGCCGTTGAACAGGCCGCGCTCGATATCGATGGGCACGCCCAGGAAGAACTCGGTCCAGGCGCCGGCGATGCGGTCATCCGGGTCCATGGGGATGTTGGCGTTTTCGTACACCTGCTGCATGGCCAGAGCCACGCGCACATTGGTTGCGCGCTCGCGCCCGGCCGTGGCGCGCCACGAGTCCGTGTAATGCCGCGCGCGCTGCACCGAGATGAACGGTGTTTCATCCAGGTAGCGGGCCCGCAGGCGTTTGATGCGTTCTGAATCCGTGTCGCGCATTTGCATAATGAGCCCCAATTGACCGACTGTAATATTTATATATTACCAAGGCAAAACCGGATGGGGTATGTTTTTGAGGTTTTCAGCAAAGGAGCGCGCGCGCCGGTTTAGTCGGGCAGGTGCGCCATGCGCATGCGCTTTTCATAGGTTTCCAGCAGCTTCCAGTGCACGATGGGGATGCCTTCGAGAACGGAAGCTGCGATGCGGAATCCTTTAACCGGCGAGATGGCGCGGGCGTGCAGGTGGGTGTCCTTGTGGAACAGGATGTGTTCTGCGCCGTAGAACCCGGAGGGCCCGATTTTATCCACGGACACCCCGTCGCACACAATTTCGGCATGGCCCTCGCGGAGGATGAACAGTTCGTCCGAGTTTTCACTGATCAGTTCGGTATCGGGGTCCGCGGTGAAAGCGATCATGCCTTTGGCGATGCGGCTTTTGAGGGGGCAACCCAGCATTTCGCCGAACAGCCATGTGCGCTGCATGAAGCGGCGCATGCCCAGGGTTTTCTTGATGCCCTCCATGAGGCCGTTGCGATCGAGAAACGCGCGGTACAGGCTGCTGGGAAAGGCGATGGTGCGCACCACGCTGCGCGCTGTGTAGGTGCCGCGGGATTCCGAGTCCATGACCCCGGACAGCTCGCCGGCCATGGACCCCACGCTGAGCCGGTTGTGGATGCCCGCATTGGAAACAATGAAATCCATGACGCCCGACAGCACGAAATAGATATTCGCATTCTTTTCGCCGCGCTTGACCAGGATGGAGCCCGGGTTGAACGTGATTGTGGGGCAGTTGAGCAGCATGCGCAGCTCGTGGTGGGGCGCTTCCGGGAAATAATCGCGCAGGTGCTGGAACGCCGCGGGTTTGGCGTAGTCCTGGTCCGCGCGGATGAGCACATCGGCGGCGCCGAACGAAGCCGTGGCCCCGATTTCAAGCTGGGTGTCTGTGAACGGCAGCGCCGAATGGCTGATGATAATGTTCCCGGATTTGTCATTCACGAAATCCTCGGGTTTGCCGTGGATGAGGCCGCCGCCGCAGTCGATTTTTTTCAGGTCCGCGGGCGTGAGGTACAACTTATGGATCGCGTTGAAATATTCGCGGGAGATGCCACTGGCGTCCGGGTCGTCGGTAATCATGCCGCGCAGCACGTCGAAGGCCGCGATGTCCGCCAGGTGCGCGTAGGATTTGTATCCGTCTTCCCACAGGGCGCGGAAGAACATGATTGTGGTTTCCACGGGGTGCGGGGAATTGGCGGGAAGCACTTCGAGCCCGTCGATATCGTTCCACGCGCCTTCTTCGAGTTCGTGCACATCAAAGTACCGGGTGAACGCGCCCTGTTTCATGCTGAGCAGTGCTGAGAGTTTCTTTTCCACAGATGCGCGCACCAGGGGCGTGGCGTAGTACTTGATGCGGTGGTCCGAGCGCAGGAGCACGGTCATGCCGTTGAAATGGTCGTCGTGGGCGTGGGTGTGGAAGATGCCCTCTATTTCGTTCACGCTGATGCCCAGGGCCGTGAGGCTGTGCACCAGATTGGGCCCGGCGTCGATGAGGTAAATCTTGCCCTGGAACGTGATGATGCTGCTCATGCACGGGCGGCTCACGTCCCACCCGTCTCCTTCGCCGCTGTGCACCACGCTGAAATATTCGCGCCGCAGTTCGTGGAAATCCAGGTGGTACGATGTCTCGTATTCCTGGCCATGCTCAAGATTCAGATCCACAGTCACTTTTTCGTCTTCACATGTGAATTCATAGATATTCAGGGCTTTGCGTTTTACGAACGCGCCGGGCGCCAGCTCCAGGGGTTTGTCGCCCACCATGCGCATGTCCAGCAGTTCATCCGTGGCCCTGATATCGTTGAACGCGAAGCGCAGTTTGAGGCGCATCATCTCGCGCGCCGACTCCGGGCTCTCTCCGGCCGCTTCCAATTCTGTCTGGTCCGCGAGACCGTAATTGCCCCGGAAGATATACTGGGACTGGGCTTGCACCTGGTCGCTCGTGCCGATGATGATGGGCCGCGCGCCCGTGTTGTTCGGGTGATTGGGCAGCAGCAGGCCCTGCCGGTAGAGCATTTGCAGCACCGGGAATTCGCCCAGGTTCGAGAACCGCTCATTCTGCAGCGGCACATCCGAAAGCAGGATGGCATTGGGTCCGCTCTCGAATGTGACGCCGTTTTTTTCCATGGTCACGATAAGGCCGCGGCGCATCATGTGCTTGACCGAATCCGCGGGGCACCCGCACAGAATGCGCAGCCCGGCCTTGGGAATTTCCACCCAGTAGATGCCCGTGGAGACCGATATCTTTTTCATAAATCCACCTTTATCCCCATCATGTCATGTGTTCGCAAATTCAAGCTCATTCGATAGAAAATCCGCAGAAAAGCATTTTAATATTACCTGTTTTGAAAATAAATGTAAATCCGGGCCCGGTTAAATTCGGTTGTTGCACTCTTTTGACGATTGAAATAGAATAGTTGTCAACAAACAAGTTGGAAGAAAACTGAGAACAGGCAACACATGGACGCTCCATGCGCATACACAGAATTATCAGCGCGGGGCGCCGCACAAAAACCACATTGAAAGAGGTCGGCGCGTCATGGAATTTATAACACGACCGTACATGATGGCTTTCTGGTTCGGTGCTTTTACCGCCGTATCCCTGCCCATTGGAGCCATGCTGGGCATCTGGCTCAAGCCCTCGCAGCGCATCGTGGCCGCACTCATGGCCTTTGGCGCGGGCAACCTGCTGTCGGCCCTGACCCTGGAACTGATCGAACCCGCATTCAAGCACAGCGGGTTCTGGCCCATCAGCATCGGATGTGTGATGGGCGGGTTCACGTTCGTGGGCCTCAACGCCGCGTTGGAAAGCAACGGAGGCTACCTGCGCAAAGCCTCCACGCTCATCGCTCATGTCAAAAAGAACAAGCGCCGCAGAATGCAGACCCTCATTGAAAAACTCAGCCGCGTGGATATCCTGCGCGCCCTGCCGCCCGAGGAAGTGCACCACATCGTGCCCAGCATGGAGGACCGCTCCTTCAAAGCCGGCGACACCATCTTCCGCCAGGGCGACCCGGGTTCATCCCTGTACATCATTGATAAAGGCCGCGTGAGCGTGCACGGCGCAGCCGTGGGCGGCGGCGAGGCCACGATCACCGAACTGGGACCGGGCGAGACGTTCGGCGAAATGGCCCTGCTCTGGAACGACCCCCGCTCCGCCACCGTGGAAGCACTGGAAGACACCATGCTCTGGGAAATTCACAGCGAGGATTTTGATGATCTCCTGTCCGCCATTCCGCCCCTGCGCCAGGCCGTGACCAAACTGGCGGAAAACCGCAAGGCAGGGCTCAAGGACGCCGGAGTCATGCCCGTTCAGCAGTGGAAGAACACGGCCATTAAGAATATGCACGAAGAAGATGTGCGCCCCTCCTCCGTGGAAATGGAGGCGGCCATGCAGAAACAGGGCGGAAACGCGGCCCTGTCCATGTGGCTGGGCATTTTCCTGGACGGCATTCCCGAGTCCCTGGTCATCGGCGCCAGCATGATTGGCAAGGCCGTGAGCCCGGCCCTGCTGGGCGGCCTGTTCTTCGCCAACCTGCCCGAAGCCATGTCCAGCGGCACTATGATGAAGAACCAGGGGCACAGCACCGCCAAAATCTTCATGATGTGGATGTCACTGTGCGTCATCACCGGCCTGGGCGCGCTTATCGGCAACCTCACCTTTCACAGCATTCCGCACACCACACACGCCATAGTCGAGGGCCTGGCCGCGGGCGCCATGCTCGCCATGATCGCCCAGACCATGCTGCCCGAAGCCTATGAGCACGGCGGCTGGATGGTAGGCATTCTCACGGTGTTCGGGTTCCTGTCCGCGCTCATGTTCCGCGCCCTGGCTGTTTACATGTAATTCGCCTCTGAATTTGTGGAAATAAATGCCCCGAAACACCTGTTGCACAAGGGCATGGGTGTTGTTACAATCCATACTGGTTTTCCTCTTCACCAATTTGCAATTCTTTTCCGGACAGGTTTTTGCATGCAAGTCAAAAAGCCAACCTATGAGCAGTTGCAGCAGCAGATCCTGGATCTTCAGGAGCAGTTGGATCAGTCCATGGCCGCCGCACGCGTATCCCTGGAAGCGCACAAACAGAGCCAGGAAAAGTACCGGGCTCTTATCGACACCACGGACACCGGATACGTGATCCTGGACGTATCCGGGTGCGTGATTGACGCCAACACCGAATACGCGCGCCTCACAGGGCACAGCACGGTCCGCGAAATTCTCGGCCGCAATGTGGTGGAGTGGACTGCCGCATACGACCGCGAGAAGAATCGTGCGGAAGTCATCAAGTGCCTTGAAACCGGCAGCGTGCGAAACCTCGAAATCGACTACTTGCACGCGGGCGGGGCCGTAATTCCCATTGAAATCAACGCCACGGTCGTGGGGCCGTCCCACGGCCCCATCATCCTCACCATCTGCCGCGATATCTCGGCCAGGAGACAATCTGAAAGAGCCATCCTCAGGCACCAGGAAGTGCTTGAACAGACCGTGATCGAGCGCACCCGCAGCCTGCGCAAAACCTTCCGCGAACTCGAAGAAAGCAAAACACAGCTCCAGTCCATCATCGACAACACATCGGCCGTGATTTATCTCAAAGACCTGGATGGCAGTTACCTGCTCGTAAACAACATATTTGAAACCCTGTTCCACGTGAACAGCGAGGACATGCGCGGCAAAACCGACCATGACCTCTTTCCCGAACACCTGGCCGATGCGTTCAGAGCCAACGACCTCAAAGTCATCGAATCAGGCCAGCCCCTGGAAATCGAGGAGTTCGCGCCCCATGACGACGGACTGCACGCGTACATCTCTCTGAAATTTCCGCTCCACGACAAATTCGGTAAATTCTATGGCGTGTGCGGCATTTCCACGGACATTACCGAGCACAAGCGGGCCGTGGACGCGCTGCGCAGGAGCGAGGAAAAATACCGCGGCATCTTCGATGAATCCATTGTCACCATATACCTTTTCGATGAACACAAAAACTTTCTCGACTCCAATCAGGCCGGCCTCGATCTCCTGGGCTATTCGCGCAAGGAGCTGCTGAGCATGAGCATCCCGGACGTGGACGCCGACCCCATGGTGGTTCTTCCGGCGCACCAGGAACTCCTCACCGGCGGGCGGCTCGTGAACTACGAACACCGGCTCAGGCGCAAAGACGGCGCCATCATCACCGTGCTCAACAACTCGCGCCCCATCACAGACGGGTGCGGCAATGTCGTGGGCATGCAGAGCACGCTCATTGATATCACCGAGCGGAAACGGATCAATGAGGAGAAAGCCGAACTCGAACAGCAATTGCTTCAGGCACAGAAAATGGAAGCCATCGGCCAGCTCGCAGGCGGTATCGCCCACGATTTCAACAACATCATCGCCACCATCAGCGGCACCGCCGAACTGCTCCTTAAAACCGCGCCCGCGGATTCTCCCAACCACACCAAGATTACGCGCATCATGAAGTCTTCAAGCCGCGCCAAAGACCTGGCCATGAAACTGCTCACCTTCGCACGCAAGGAAAAACTCAATACCAGCATCACATCGCTCAACGCACTGGTCCTGGATGTGGTGGACATACTCAAAGGCGGCATATCCAAAAAGATCACTATTAAAATGGTCCTGGCGCCGGACCTGTTGAACATAAGCGCGGACACCGGCCAGATCACCCAGGTGCTCATGAATGTGAGCCTTAACGCGTGCGACGCCATGTCCGGCGGCGGAACCCTGGGCATACAAACCCGGAATGTCGTTTTAACGGATGAAAAAATATTAGTTGAAAATAACGCCGCGCCCGGGGATTACTGCATGGTCTGCATCAGCGACACCGGGCACGGCATCGCACAAGAGCACAAACACAGAATCTTCGAGCCCTTTTTCACCACCAAGGAGCGGGGGCGCGGCTCGGGCCTGGGCCTGTCCGTGAGCCACGGCATTATCACTGAACACAATGGTTTTTTTGAATTGGTAAGCGAACCCGGACAGGGCGCCGCATTCTGTATTTATCTCCCCGCCACAACACTGGACGCCGACGTCCCGGAACCCGCCCTGCGCAATGCCGCGCCCGCCGGCGCCCAGGGCACTCTGCTCATTATTGATGATGACGAAGATTTCATTCAGATGGCGGGCGAGGCGTTCAGGGAAGACGGGTTTGAAGTTCTTCTCTCTCTTTCCGGAAAAGCCGGTATCGAGATATTTAAAAAACAGAGGCATACTATTGATTTGGTCATGCTGGATATGATGCTGCCCGAAATGGACGGCAATGAAATATTCTATGCCCTGCGCGCCGTGGATCCCCGGGTCAGAATCATTCTGTGCTCCGGGTACAGCATCCAGGGCAAGGCCACCGAATTGCTCGCGAACGGCGCCCTGGCCTTTATCCAGAAACCCTTCAGCATCTATGAAGTCAGTGAAGAAATTTCACGCATCCTCAAACAGGAATAGGGGCGCGGCCGCGAGTGCGCCGCTCTCAACGCTATTCTCCCCGCGCCCGTGCTCTTCTTGTGAGCCTTGTTTGGCTTCGATGACATTGGGTTTTACAAACAGCGGGCCAACGAACAGCAGGGCGAACAGCACGGCAAATGCGATAGTGATGCCCAGGCGAAGGCGCGGGCTGGGCACATAGCGGCGGTACAGGGCCACGATCAATTTCCAGTGCAGCACAATGTGCAGCACCAGCAGGGCCAGGAGCGCGAACGACAGGTACAGGTGCACCGCGCCCCATTCATGCCGGCCCAGGCCCAGAAAGTTCAGGTCCACGGGCCGCCCGTAGATGGCCACGCGCTCCTTGCTGTTTACAAGCACGTATTTCATCAAAAAACCCAGGCCCGCAATGGCCGCCATGGCCACGAACATGATGGCGTCGATAATAAAATTCCATTTGTTTTTATCCATAACAAAGTCACCTGTTTCCCATTTGATGTGATTCTGAAATTATTCGGGACGGGATGTGGAAAAGAATCCGCGGGTCAGTCTTTGGCGCCCTTGGCGGCGTTTTCCGCCTCGCGCTTTGCGCGCTTCCTGTCCCCGCGCATGAACCAGATGGGGCACGAGGTGCGGTGCTGGCAGTGCATCTCGGGGCTGAGGCAGTCGGCGCACTCTTCGCACAGGTAGTAATAATTCTTGGCGCACCAGAGCTTGGTTTCGCGGTCTTCGTGGTTTCGGCAACTACCCATGGCATTCACCACCTTTTGCAGACTGGAGCCTGGCGCGCAAGTCCTCGACCTGTTCTTCGAGATCCTCGAGTTCCTGAAGCTGGGCCGGGCGCACTGTGTGCGCGGGCATGCTGGCCCGCTGCTCGGCCAGCGCGGCTTGGGCCTGCTCCAGTTGCTTTTCGAGTTGTGCGCGTTCGCTGGTGTTCATATGCGCCTTCTCCTGTGTGCCGTGTGGCCGGTTTGCGGTTTGAATCTAAAGCCGCACCCGCCAAAACTCTGCAACAGCATTTTCCGGTTCTGTGTTCCACACCTTAATTCAGGCTCAAAGCTTTTTCAATGGCTGCGCTGAGCCGGGCCTCGTCCTGCACGCCCACCAGGCGCTCCACTTCCCTGCCGTTGCGGAATACAATCAGCGTGGGAATGCCGCGCACGCCGTACTTCTGGGCCACGCTCTGGCTTTCATCCACGTTCAGCTTGCCCACAGAAGCTTTTCCCGCGTATTTTTCCGCGAGTTTATCCACAATGGGCGCCTGCATCTTGCACGGTGCGCACCACCCGGCAAAGAAATCCACCAGGGCTACGCCGCTTCCGATTGTGCTGTCAAAATTGCTTTCATTAAAATTGATCTCGCTGCTCATGGTCTCTACCTCCAGAGTTTGCTTGTTGTTGTGTTCACACCCTCGCGGGTTCAATGTGTTATTAATCAAGCAGCATACCAGGTTGCCTGGATTGTGGAAAAAATCGTGAAAACACAATCAGAAAAAATAAAAATCCTTATTTAAAAGGGATATTTTCATTTTGAGTTTTTCACATGCTGCAAACGTTTCGTATCTTTGACAAGTCATGTTGCGTTACTTATGATATTTGTAACGGTGTCATAACATGTTGCGAACCGTTACGTGGCCGGGTGTGGGTATATCAAACCTTTTCTTTGGCCGGGAGCAAATTCAGACAAAAAGGCGAATTATTATGGCAAATGAAACCAGCCGCGCAAAACACAGCGTGCAAAAACCCCCATTGCAGAACGGGCTGTGGGACTGCAAGCGCATCAACACCGTGCTCGAGTCCATAGCGGACGGTGTGTTCACCGTGGACACGTCCGGGCGCATTACATCGTGGAACCGGGCCATGGAGCGCATTACCGGGTTCAGCGCGGACGAGGCCATGGGCCAGCCGTGCAGCATTATCGAGTGCAGCCAGTGCGCGGGAGGCGGATGCCCGGAGAGCCTGCACGATTGCCGCATTCTGTCCATGGGGGAAGTGGATTCCGTGGAGTGCAGCCTGCGCCACAAGGACGGGGGCGAGATTCCGATACTGAAAAGCGCGCGCGTGCTGCGCGACGATGCCGGGGCCGCGTTCGGGGTGGTGGAAACACTCACGGACCTCACCGAACTGCAGCGCGCGCGCCGCCGAGCCGACGAGGCCACGCGCCGCTTGTCGGACGCGCACCAGTTCGCCAACATCATCGGCAAAAGCAGCGCCATGCGCCAGGTGTTCACCGCGCTTGAGCGCGCCGCGGCCAGCGAGGCCGCCATCCTGATTCAGGGGCCCACGGGCACGGGCAAGGAACTCGCGGCGGGCGCCATCCATTACCAGGGCGCGCGCGCCCAGGGGCCGCTTGTCACGGTCAACTGCTCGGCCCTGTCCGAGTCATTGCTTGAGAGCGAATTGTTCGGCCACGTGCGCGGGGCGTTCACGGGCGCGGTGCGCGACCGCGCGGGCCGGTTCGAAGAAGCCCAGGGCGGCACCGTGTTCCTGGACGAAATCGGCGAGGTCAGCCCGCTCATCCAGGTCAAGCTCCTGCGCGTGCTCCAGGAACACACTGTCGAACGCGTGGGCGAATCCCGCACCCGCAAAGTGGACATCCGCATCATCGCCGCCACAAACCGCGACCTCATGCAGCGCGTGCGCGAGGGCTATTTCCGCGAGGATCTTTACTACCGCCTCAAAGTATTTCCCATCACCATGCCGTCCCTGCGCGAGCGGCGCGAGGATATCCCCCTGCTCGTGGACCATTTTATCCGCAAGTTCAACCAGAAAACGGGCAAGAGCGTGCAGCGCGCAGACGCGTCCGCCATGCGCATGCTCATGGATTACCACTGGCCCGGCAATGTGCGCGAACTGGAAAACGCCATCGAGCACGCATTCGTTCTGGCCGCGGGCGAGGAACTGGGCCTGTTCGACCTGCCCGTGGAAATCCGGCGTAACGAGTTCGAGCCCCGCGCGCATGCGCAGGCATACGCTGCACCGGCCCAGGCGCCCGCGCGCCGGCGCGGCACCCTGCACAAAGACGAACTTCTGGCCCGCTTGCAGGAATCAAACTGGAACAAAGCCGAAGTGGGCCGGCGCGTGGGCCTGTCCCGCACCGCGGTGTGGAAGTACATGAAAAAATGGGATATCCCCCTGGAAAACCCCGGAGAACAGGCCGGTCAGGATTAATTGCCGGAATTATCGTTGCAGGGGTTTGCGTTTTTGCGCGGTTTCAGGGTAAATTATGCATAGTGAAAAAAACAATTTCACCGGATAGATAATCCGGCATGAAATAAATTTCAGGGGTGGCGGGTGAACTCGTTGTACCGGGTCATGAACAGGCAAAGCGCAAAGTGCTGCGAATTCATGGGCATGCGTTTGTCCGGCCTGGCCGTGCGCCGGAGCATACGGCCGCACGGATTCGTGCATGCGGATGTGCAATGCGTGGGGCTTGTAATCCCGCCGGCCGCCTGCGAGGTTATTTATGGATAAGCGGGACAAACTGTATCTTCAGCGTATCAGGGATGCGGCGGAGAAGACACGGCGGCTCACAGAAAACGTTGCCTTTGAAGATTTTGAAGTAGATGAATTGCTGCAGGGCGCGGTCATTGACCAATTTATGATTATTGGTGAAACCGCAAGTAAAATGTCCGATGAATTCCGCGATGCGCACGCCGAATGGCCGTGGAGCGGCATGATCGCGCTCAGCAACAAAGCCATCCCCGATTACTCCCTTATCAACCAGGAGCTTGTGTGGGAGAACATGCAGCAGAAAATACCGGAAATCCAGAAACTGATTGATGAATTAATGTAGGCGGTTCCAACCGCACTTTTCCCTCAACCGAGTTGCACCAGTGTTCTGCCCATGGCCGCGGCAATGGTTTTGACTTCGGCCACGAGCGCGGCGAAGGTGTCGAATTTCAGGGACTGGGGGCCGTCGCTTTTGGCCGCGGGCGGGTTGGGGTGCACCTCGATCATGAGCGAATCCGCGCCCACGGCCACGGCCGCGCGCGCCAGGGGCAGCACCTTGTCCCACACGCCCATGGCGTGGCTGGGATCGGCCAGAACCGGCAGGTGCGTGTGCTCCTTGATATAGGGCACGGCGCACAGGTCCAGGGTGTTGCGGGACGCGTCCGAGAACGTGCGGATGCCGCGCTCGGCCAGCACGATGTTTTCATTGCCCTCGCTGGCGATGTACTCGGCGCTCATGAGCAAATCCTTGACCGTGGCGGACATGCCGCGCTTGAGCAGCACGGGCAATCTGGTCTGGCCCACGATTTTGAGCAGCGAGAAGTTCTGCATGTTGCGCGTGCCGATCTGGAGCATGTCCACATAGTCCACGGCCAGCTCCACGGATTTCTCGTCGATGACTTCTGTGACCACGGGCATGCCCGAAGCATCGCGCGCCGCGGCCAGGAGCTTGAGTCCCTCGAGGCCCAGGCCCTGGAACGAGTAGGGCGACGTGCGGGGCTTGAACGCGCCCCCGCGCAGAATGGCCGCGCCGTTCTTGGCCAGGAACAGCGCCGTGGACACGATCTGCTCCTCGTCCTCCACCGCGCACGGGCCGGCCATGATGGTGAGGCCGCCGTCCCCGATTGGCGCCGGACCCACGCGCACCACCGTGTTCTCGGGGTGGAACTCGCGGCCCACGAGTTTGTAGGGTTTTGTAACGTGGATGACCTCGCGCACCGAGGGCAGGGCCTCGAACGGGCCGCCGTCCACCTGCTTGTCGTTGCCCAGCACGCAGATGGCCGTGCGCACGGCCCCGGGCATGGCATGCGGCCGGAAGCCCATGGCCCGGACCTTGTCCTCCACGGCCTTGATATCCGTGTCTGTTGCCGAGTTCCGCATTACGATAAGCATCGTGAAAGTGCCTCCAGTTCGGGGTCAATCCGCGCGGCGCGCCGCGCACACGTAGCATAGGAAAATTTCACAAACCTGGCAAGTTGAACGGGCGCGGACCCAAGCCCCGGGCTAAAGAAACCAAGAAAAAGAGTGAACCGATAAGGCGCGCGAATGCCACGCGCCTGCGGCGCATTTGCTTTTATGGATCCTTGGGGGGTGATTCCGCATACAGAGGCTTATTTTTGAGGGCTTCGGCCACGGCGGATTTGAGGTCGTCAAGGCCCTGTCCCGTGCGCGCGGAAATGCCCACGGCGCTGTCGCGGCGGTTCAGCTCCGCGCCCAGGCGGTCGGGCTTGTCCAGGGTGTCGGCTTTGTTGAACACCAGAACCGTTGGAATGGTGTGCGCGCCGAGTTCGACGAGGATGGATTCGACCTCGCGGATGTGGTCGAGGTACTGCGGGTTGCTGATATCAGCCACGTGAAGAAGCACGTCCGCGTCGCGGATGCCCTCGAGCGTGGACTTGAAGGTTTCCATGAGTTTTTTCGGCAGGTTGGCTATGAAGCCCACGGTGTCGGTGATGAGGCAGTTGCCCGGGCCGGGGATGTAAACGCGGCGTGTGAGGGGATCGAGGGTGGCGAACAGCTTGTCCTCCACAAACGCGTCCGCGGCCGTGAGCTTGTTGAAGAGCGTGCTTTTGCCCGCATTGGTGTAGCCCACGAGCGCCAGAGTGGTTGCGCCGGAGTTGCGGCGGCGGTGCGCCTGGATGCCGCGCGTTTTCTCGACTTTGGCCAGGCTTTTTTTGAGCATGCCGATGCGTGTGCGGATGCGGCGGCGGTCCACTTCGAGCTTGGTTTCGCCGGGTCCGCGCGTGCCGATGCCGCCGCCCAGGCGGGACAGCTCCACGCCCCGGCCCGTGATGCGCGGCAGCAGGTACTCGAGCTGCGCCAGCTCCACCTGGATGCGGCCCTCGCGGCTCTGCGCGCGCATGGCGAAGATGTCCAGGATGAGCTGCGTGCGGTCGAGGATCTTCACGCCCAGCTCGCGCTCCAGGTTGCGGAACTGAAGCGGGGTCAGCTCGTGGTTGAAAATTACAATGTCCGCATCGAGTTCGTGCAGGCGTTCGTGGATTTCCTTGACCTTGCCCGTGCCGATTAAGAACTGGGGCGTGGGCCGGCGCTCGGGCTGGGTTATGGTTTCCACAACTTCTGCGCCGGACGTGTCCGCAAGGCGCACCAGTTCGATATACGGGTCATCGGGTTCTCCCAGATCAATGCCCTGCGAGCGGAATCCTGCAAGAATGGCTTTTTCTCGTTCCATAAGAGTATCCTACTGTGTGTTCTGGACAATTGGGAATATCCGCCGGGAAATATCGGAATGCCTGTTCGCCGTCAAAGCGCAATTGTGTTTTGCATGCAGTTAATCAGCCGCGGGCAGCGCGATGATGTTTGAATACACCTTGCCGTCCGCATAGTTGGCGCGCAGGCGCATGAGTGTTGCGCCGGCCGGAACCGATGGCAGGGCCGCGGAATCCGCGGCCCCGGGGATGCCCTGGTTGCCGGTCCAGGTTTCGCCGTTGTCGGCGCTGAACTGAGCGGTGTAGGACACCGGGGGCGAAAGGGGGCTGATCAGCGACACGAACAAGCCGCTGGAAGCACTCTTGCACGGGCCGTCGCCTGCGCCTGGGTCCGCGGATAAAAGCAGGGGGGAGCGCTCTTGCTCGTAGCGCGCCATGACCACGCGCGCGGGTTCCGACCACGGGGTTTCCGAGTCGTCCCAGAATACGATTTTGACCCGGAAAAGCACCTGCTGGCCCGGGGGGATGGCGTTAAAAGGCAGGGTGGCCATGCCCTCGGGCAACCAGTCGAAATAATGGGCTTCGTCGAACAGGGTGGCGATGTTGGCCCAGTGCGCGCCGTCCAGGCTGTACTGGAGCGTGGTGAAGCTGCTGTTTTTGTGGCGGAACGGGGTCCACTGGATGCGGAACCCGTAACCTTCGCCTTTGACGAATGCCGGGGCCGCGGCGATGATGTGCGGCTGATCCGACGGGTTCAGCATCCGGTTCACGGACACGTGATCCCAGAAAATGGTTTGCGGCTCATTGAGGTCGCAGTCGCTGAGGGTGATGCGCACGGCCCCGGTGTCGTGGGGCAGAGTGAACGCGAAGCGCACGGGCATCCAGTGGCCGGCGGGAATGCCCGTGACCGGGAGCACGGCCTGAAAATGCTCTTTGCCGTTCGCGGTGTCGTAGACCCACACGCTGGCGCGCTCATTGCCGCGCAGGCCCGTGAGCACGGCCTCAAACACGTATGTGGCGCCGGGCTCCAGGCGCAGGTCCTGGGCCGTGGCGCTGCAGCCTGCGCCGTCGCCCTGCAGGCGCAGGGCCCGGACACCGTGCGGGACTTCGGCATGGGGCTCGGGGTTTTCGGACCACCCGTGCCCGGCGCGCACGTTTTCGGGCAGGCGCGTATCCGCGTAGCGCGCCAGGGACGCGCCTTTGCCTTCAAACGTCCACGCGCCGTCCTTTTCAAATCCGCCCTCGCGCACGCTGCCGTGCCACGACCCGCTTCCCAGGAAGTAGCCGGTTTTATTCTGATTGAAATAGTGCTCCAGGAGTGAGTTGACAAACCGCACCGTATCCGGCCTTGTGCGGTGGTGCCCGAATATGGCCGCGCCGTGTCCCAGCGCGGGGTGGCGGCGGATATCGCGCATCACAGTGTCCAGGAACAGGTAAAAATCCACATCCGCGCGGTTGTCGCACAGGTACGCGTTTGAGGACGGATCCGCATCGTCGAAATCATCGGCCGAGCACGGCGCGGCCAGGGATTTTGCGGGCGCGCCCGGGCCCGCCTCGAGCAGGGTTGCGGCGATATCATCGAGGCGCTGCGCAACGGTGCGCGCGTGGCTTTCGCGCAGGTGCGCCGAGTCCCCGCGCGCGTCCGTGATTTCCACGAGCAGCAGGTCGGCCAGGGGCGCGATCTGCGCGATGGGCGCGCCGGGCTGCACCCAGGCCATGAGCGCCGCGTCCGGGTAGCTGATGCGCACGCGCCCCAGGGCGCGCAGGGCCGCGGCATTGTCCGCGCCCGCCGGAAACTCGTCCAGGGCCACGGCGTCCCAACCGTTTTCAAGAGGTGATGACATGAGATCAAAAAGCGTCTGTTCCGAAGCGTCCGAGGGCAGGTCCACCGAAGCCGCGGGCACGATGCCGCGCGCGCGCAATGCCCCGCGCACGGGCGCGCCCAGGCCGCTCGATTCAATAATCGTGGCCGCGCCCAGGGTTCCGTCCGCCTCAAGATCCGCGAAATCCGCATCCCCGGCCTGCGTATACCAGTACACGGCGCGGCTGTTGCGCAAAAGATACTGAACATATCTGCCCGCAGACAAATTCAACCCCTCGCGCGTGCGGTAAGGCGTGCACTCGGCTGCGCTGGCCGCGGGCAGGGCAATGGATAGCGTTATTATTACGCTCAGGAATACACTTTGAATAAGATTTGTTGTTGATGTGTGTTTTTTAAATAGCAATAGGTTTCTCCACATAAATAATGAGGCAATGCCGCGCTTTGAGCGGTATTGCCCCCAAAGATTTTTGGGAAGGTGCGGAAACCCTTTTTGCCAAAAAGGGTTTCCGCGCTTGTAAAATTATTCTTCTGATAATCCATCTCACGCATCTTCCCAGTTTTTGGCTCGGTCCACGGCTTTGTGCCAGCCGTTCATGAGGCGGGCGCGGTCCGCGGGTTTCATGGCGGGTTTGAACAGGGCCTGGGTTTCGCGCGCGGCGGCCAGTTCTTTGACGCCGCTCCAGTAGCCCACGCCCAGGCCCGCGAGGAAGGCCGCGCCCAGGCCCGTGGTCTCGATGATTTTGGGCCGGTCCACGGGCGCGCCCAGCACATCGGCCTGGAACTGCATCAGGAAATTATTGGCCGCGGCCCCGCCGTCCACGTTGAGGAATCTGGGTTTGATGCCCGAGTCGGCCTGCATGGCGCGCACCAGGTCCGTGACCTGGAAGGCCATGGATTCGAGGGCGGCGCGGGTCACGTGCGCGCGTGTTGTGCCGCGCGTGAGGCCGAGCATGGCGCCGCGCGCATACATGTCCCAGTGCGGCGCGCCCAGGCCCACGAACGCGGGCACCAGGTACACGCCGCCGCTGTCCGGCACGCTCGTGGCCAGGGCTTCGCTCTGTTTGGCATCTTTGAAAAAGTCCATGCCGTCGCGCAGCCACTGGATGACCGCGCCGCAGATGAACACCGAGCCTTCGAGCGCGTAGGTGGTTTTGCCGCCGATGGTCCAGGCCACGGTGGTGAGCAGTCCGCTGTTGGAGGCCACGGGTTTGTCGCCCGTATTCATGAGCAGGAACGCGCCCGTGCCGTAGGTGCACTTGCCCGCGCCCTGGGCGTAGCAGGCCTGTCCGAACAGGGCCGCCTGCTGGTCGCCCGCGATGCCGGCCACGGGAATGCCGTCGGGCAGTCCCCTGACCCCGCTGGTTACGGCGATGGCGCCGCTGGACTCGCACACCTCGGGCAGCACCGCCTCGGGGATATTCAATGCCTTGAGGATATCTTTGTCCCATTGCAGCTTTTTAATATCGAAAATCATGGTGCGCGATGCATTGGAGACTTCGATTTTATGGGTTTGCCCGCCGGACAGCTTGTACACGAGCCACGAGTCGATGGTGCCAAAGCACAACTTGCCGGCCTCGGCCTTTTTGCGCAGGCCCTTGTGGTTGTCCAGCATCCATTTAATTTTGGTGCCCGAGAAATACGCGTCCACGACCAGGCCCGTGTGGGAGCGCACGATTTTTTCCAGGCCGTCTTTTTTGAGTTTGTCGCAGATGGGCGCGGTGCGGCGGCATTGCCACACGATGGCCGGGCACACGGGTTCGCCCGTGGCGCGGTCCCACAGCACCGTTGTTTCACGCTGGTTGGTGATGCCGATGGCCGCGATCTGGCTGCCCTTGATTTTGCCGCGGCGCAGGGCCTGGCCGATTGTTTTTTCCTGGGCGGCCCAGATTTCCGCGGCATCGTGCTCCACCCAGCCGGGTTGCGGAAAATGCTGCGTGAATTCCTGCTGCGCACTGCACACAATGCGGCCGCTGTGGTCGAAAATAATAGTGCGGCTGCTGGTGGTGCCCTGGTCGATGGCCATGATGTATTGTTTCGCCATTGTGGTGTGCCTCCCTGGGAGCGGTGATGGGCCGCGCGTGTCAGTTTTCCTTCATGTATTCTTCGAGCTTTGCGGTGAACTCGCGCAGCAGGAGCAGCAGTTCGCGCTCCTGCGCGTCCAGGCCGCCGCCGGAGCTGTTGCCTGCGGGGGAATTCTTTTCCTCGATCAACTGGCCGGCGCGCAGGACCGTGCTCTCGATTTCCCCGATCACCGCGTCCGCGTTGTCTTCGTCATTGTCCGGTTCTGCAATCGCGGGCGGCGTATAAGGCTCGGCCGCGCCTGTGTCCAGGTCCAGCCCGCCTTCATAGACTTCAATTTCCTGGAACCCTGTGAGAAACGGGAACCGCGCGTCTTCGTAGGTGGAGAGGATATCGATCTTGATGACGCTGGTGCGCGCGGGCTCGAGGGTGAGGCGCTGGGGCACGCGTTCGCGGTCTTCGAGGGTCACGGTGCGGGGCTCAACCCCGTCCATTTCAATGCGCAGGCGCCTGGGCCGCGCGAACCGTTTTTCCCCGGCCTCGGTGAGGCCCGCCTGGTAGAACACAATGGTTTCCACGCGCAGGGGCGCAGGAAATTCGAGCGCGATCCACGGCTGGCTGTCATTGTCCGCGGACGCGATCCACCCGTGGTTGATATCGAGCAACCCGTCCACGGCCTGGGCCGGGGTCCACGCGGGGTTGGGCGACGAGGACACATAAACCTGTGTGCCGCCCTGGGCCAGGGCGCGGTTGGGCGCGTCCCCGGCCGCGGCGCGCACCGCGAAAAGCCCCAGCGCCATCACAAGAGCCAGGCAAATCGCGGCAACACCCGTTGGAACTCTGACTGGAAGCCGATCTGTTTTTCTGATTCCATGCATGGCACATATTATAGCATCTGCGCGCGCGCATGGAATGAGATACATCTCACAAAAGTCGAAACCATTTAACTTCGTGTAAATGGATTTGGTGGAATCGCGAACAGAGGCGGTGAATTCCGGGGACATGACCGGAATATAGCCTTTGATTCCGGATCGTGTCCCCGTGAATTCCTGGAACAGCTCCTATCCCGGCTCGCTCCACCGCTCCGGGCACACAATCCTGAATTGAAAAAGCCAATTCAGATTATGTCCCCATCCGCTCACAAACGCCCTTTTGCCCACAACGCCAACTGCTTTGCAAAAGTCCGTAAAAACAAACGACCACCGACCTTGTCGGTGGTTTTTGTGGGACGGACTTCGTCCTATAAACTGATTCGCATGCAAACCGGCGGTAAGCTGCCGATAAGTTACAATTAAACTGTAGGGCGGGGTCACCGCACCCCGCCGGAACCATGTTGCTTCCGGCGATTTGTTCCCTTATAAAAGCCGTTTGATCATTCTTGAGATTGCCATCCTTGACCAGGACATCAAGCACAGGCTATGGCCGTGCTGGCTTCCTCGCAATGACTTTTGCGCATGCCTGGGAAACAACGAGATACCTCGGTCTTCAGTCCGGGGTATTTTATGGTGTTTGTCCTTGTGATTTGCTGTGCCTGTGATTTCCGTTGATTACACCGCGAAGCATGATTACGGCCACAGCCAGGGTGATGATCTCTGCGGCTGGTATGGACATGAAAATGAAATGGTGGCTGAAAAACCTGTTGAACAGCAGAATCAGAACCACCGGCAGAAACAGTGAGCGCATCAAAGCGATGACAATCGACTGGACGGGTTTCTGCATTGCCGTGAAATAGGCGGACATGGTGATGTTCACGCCGTTGAAAAGGAACGCCGGCCACAGGTACCGCGTATAATCAACGGCAAGCAGCCGGGCAGCCGGCTCCCCGGAAGTCAGGAAAATCCCGATCAGGGCTTGCGGCATGACCAAAAGGCAGAGCGCCAGTATCATGCCTGCAACCAGAATGAAAACAACGGCTACCCTGAGAAAGTCCGTGGCGCGCTTCACGGCTCCCGCGCCCAGGTTGATGCTGACCGGGGCATGCAGGGATTCCCCCACGCCGTATGCGACCATGAGCCCCACGAACATCAGATAGTTGACAATGGTAAACGCGGCCACTCCGTCGACCCCGACCCGGCGCATGAGGACATAGTTGAATGTGAATATGACAATCCCGCCCGATGTTTCATTGAAAAATTCGGACAATCCGTTGAATGACGCGCGCAGGGTGTGCCTGATGTCCAGGCTCGGTTTCATAAACCGCAGGCGGCTTGATTTGAAGAAGAACGAGGGGAGCAACAAGACGAATATCATGGATTGTGCGCCGCCCGTGGCCAGGGCCGCGCCTTTGAGCCCCATGTTCCATTTGGCAACAAGCAGCCAGTCGAGCAGCACGTTCAGCACGGCCACGAAAAGCAGGACGAAAGACACAAGCTCGGGGAATCCGTTTACCCTGGCGAAATACAGCAAGCCCATGCCGGACAGCACGATGGGAATGAACAAGAGGTACCCGGTGAGATAGGTTACGACATCATTGATGACGCGCTGATCCGCACCAAGCAGTTTCGCGACTTCGTGCGGAAACAAAAACCCGGCGGCGCAGATGATGAGCGACAGGGTGAAAAGCACGAGCACGACCTGAGAAAACGCCTGCGACGCTTTGGTGTCATCTCCCGCGCCTATCATTTCCCCGCACAGCACGCTTCCCCCGGTCACCAGCAGAGCGCAGATGCCGAACGAAAGGGAAAAGAACGGCATGGCCAGGTTCACTGCGGCAAGGGCGTCCGAACCCACGATCCGCCCCACGAAAATGCCGTCAACAATTATGGATGACGTAATGGCAATCAGTCCGGCAATATTGGGCGCCGAGTACCTGAAGAAAGTTGTGATAAGGTTGCCTTTGAGTGGATCGACTTTCGAGATTCTGATAATCCGGTCCCTTTCGCCTTTCGCATATTCATCCCGCATTGTCGCAACAGGCGGGCTTTTGTAGTATAGGGACCATAGAACAAACCGGGATGCTTACCGTTAAATCTGTAAAAAAATTACATGTGCTTTTGAGAGAGCCATAGAAAAGAACCCGAGACAGTATACGCAAAATGTATGACCCCGCAGCAAGCTACGGGGTATCTTGACATCTCGCAAGCTGTGATTGCGAGGAGGCCCGCAGGGTCGAAAGCCTGTCCCTGCATGGTTTTAGCAGGGATGGCAATCTCAGATGTTTGTCACTGGTTTGCTTACCAGTCACTGATAAGCTCTATGTTACGCATCGCTGAGATTGCCACGTCACTTCGTTCCTCGCAATGACATATTAGGGGCTTGGTTCATCGACAAGCAACTTTTTGCCAACCCGCGATTCAAGCATCGGGGAATTCTCTTCGATTAAACATTAATTCATGAGGGCGTGCATGCGGAAAAAACACTTAACGGGTGTTGTGGTTTTCGCGGTTGTTTTTGCGGCGTATGCGTGTGTAAACTTTTTCCGGGACGAGTGGGCGTACCGCGTGATTCTTGCGGTACCGTATTTCTATCTCACCGCAATGGTTTTGCTGCTTGCTCTCGGAGCGTTTTTCTGGGGTGGTGCGGTGGTGCGCTTTTTTGTGGCCGGGCCACTGCCTGGGGGCGTGCGCCTGGGCCTGGCCGCGGCGGCTGTTGCTTTGCTTTTCAGCGTTGGCTTTTTCCGGGGCGGGCAGTTGTTTTCTTACTATGTTGTTGTTCCCTACTGTGAGCGGATTTCGCATTACAACCTCACGGACGGCAAAGCATGGATGCGCGCGGAGCTTGAAGGCGCGGTGTTGAAAAAATTCAGCCTTGTCGAGAATCCGGACAAACGCGGCGTGAATGCCGCCACAAAATTTTTTCTAAATGATTACGAGCGCCGGCATAAGCCTGTTACGGTTGTGGCATACTATCGATTCCACCGGTATAAATGTTTTGAAGTGGTGTATTCCGAAGATCAGGAATTGCTGCATGTTGTATCGGATTATGAGTGATGTTATGGATCGACACGTCCGCTGCCCTGCATTTTTCTTCTCACAAGCCGCAGCCCTTAAATCATGAAATCAATTTCCTGAACATTAATTCTTCTTATTGTCCTTCATATACTGCTTGAGAAATTTCCCGGTGCAGGATTTGCGCGCGGCGGCGATTTGTGCGGGCGCGCCCGCGGCCACGATGCGGCCGCCCGCGGCGCCGCCTTCGGGGCCCAGGTCCAGGATGTAATCGGCGTTGGCGATCACGTCCATGTTGTGCTCGATCACGATCACGGTGTGGTTTCTCTCCAGGAGCCGGTCCGCGCATTCCAGGAATGTCTGCACTTCGCCGGGGTGCAGGCCCATGGTGGGCTCGTCGAACAGGAACAGGATATCGCCCTTCTTTTTGGTGCCGAGTTCGGCGGCGATTTTGAGGCGCTGGGCCTCGCCCGCGCTGAGGGTGTTGAGGGGCTGGCCCAGGCGCAGGTAGCCCAGGCCCACGTCCAGCAGGGGCTGCAGGCGGCTGAGCACCCGGGGCTGATCAAAGAAAAACGATGCGGCCTCGGCCCCGGTCATGGCCAGAACGTCGGCGATGGTTTTGTCCCGGAAATGGATTTTGAGCACTTCGGGCTTGTAGCGCGAACCTTCGCACGATTCACACTGCACGTAGATATCGGCCAGAAACTGCATTTCAATCTTGATGCAGCCCGTGCCCTCGCACTCTTCGCAGCGGCCCAGGGGCGAATTGAACGAAAACAGGCCCGGGGCCGCGTGGCGCATTTTGGCCTCGGGCGAACCGGCGAACAGGGTGCGGATCGGGGTCAGCACATCAATAAAGCTGGCGGGGTTGGCGCGGGGCGTGCGGCCAATGGGGTCCTGGCCCAGCATTTCCACGGCGCTGAAGCTGTCCCAGTTTTCCACGCTGTCGCAGTCTCCTGGCCGGATGTCCGTGGCCGCGCCTGTGCGGCGCGCCAGGTAGGGGTGGAGCACGTCAATGATGAGCGAGCTTTTGCCGGACCCGCTGACACCGGTCACGCATGAGAGGCGGTTGAGCGGGAACGCGGCGTCGATGTTTTGAAGATTATGCTGGCGTGCGCCGCGGATGGTGAGCCACTGCGCGGGCTCGCCGGGGATCTGCCTGCGCCCGCCCACGGTTTTTTCCCCGCGCAGGTACTGGGCTGTGAGGGACTGGGATTTGCTGATGCAGGCCTTGAGCGTGCCCGAGTACACGACCTCGCCCCCTGCCTGGCCCGGGCCGGGCCCCATGTCGATCAACCGGTCGGCCGCGCGCATGACCTGCATATCGTGTTCCACCACGAGCACGGTGTTGCCCACGTCACGGATGTCCTTGAGCACGCGGATGAGTCGGTCCGTGTCGCGCGGGTGCAGGCCCACGGTGGGTTCGTCCAGAATGGTGAGGGTGCCGGTGAGGCGCGAGCCCAGGGCCGCGGCCAGGTGGATGCGCTGCATCTCGCCCCCGCTGAGCGTGCGCGACATGCGCCACAGGGTCAGATACCCGAGGCCGATGTCCACGAGATACTTTGTACGCGACAGAATTTCGCGCAGGGGAATTCTGACAATTTCCTCCTGATGCGCGGGCAGGTGCAGGGACTGAACCAGGGCCAGGGTATCGCTCAGGGACATGGATCCGACTTCGGCGATATCCATGCCGCTGATTTTCACGCTGCGCGCGCGGCGGTTCAGGCGCGCGCCCGCGCACTCGGGGCACCGGTGCAGGGACCGGAACCGGCCCAGCATGAAACGATTGGAGGCTTTATAGGTCTTGCGTGATATTTCGTCAAAAAAATCCTTGATGCCGTACAAATGGCCATGCCCCAAATAGATGCGCTGTTTTTCCTGGTCCGTGAGATCTTTGTACGGCACATCCAGGCGCACGCCGAGTTCGTCTTCACCGCGCGCGAACATGCGGCGCACGTAGCGCTGGATCTTGGCCCCGCGCCAACAGGCAATAGCGCCCTGGCGCAGGGTCATGCCCGGGTCCGGGATGACCAGGTCCATGTCGACTTCATACACGTCGCCGAAACCCTTGCACTCGGGGCACGCGCCCAGGGGGTTGTTGAAGGACAGCTCGTGCGGGGACGGGGGCGGCACGGCGCGGCCGCAGTCCCGGCACTCGGGGCGGGGGCTGAACAGCAACTCGCCGCCGTCCATGCCGCGCACCGCGCAATAGGCGCCGCCGTGGCGCATGGCTGTTTCAAGGGAATCGGCCAGGCGCGAGTGTTTGGATGCTTCCACCTTGATGCGGTCCACCACAATGTGCAGGCGGCCACTGCCGTTTTCATCAGCATGCGCTTTTTTCCGCGCGCGGGCGATGGCGTTCTCCAGGTCGTCCTCAGTGCATGTTTCCAGATCAATAACGTCGCCCGCGGACAGGATATAGGAGAACCCGTGGGCGCGCACCAGGTCGCGCAGCACATCCGGTCCCAGCTTGGGGCTTATTTCGAGCGGGGTGAGCACATAAGCTTTTGCGCCATTAAACTCGGCGATGGCGCGGTCCACCATTTCATCAATGCCCAGGGCGCGCACGGGCTTGCCGCAGTCCGGGCAGTGCAAGTCGCCGATTTTGGCGAACAGCAGGCGCAGGTAATCATAAATTTCCGTGACCGTGCCAACCGTGCTGCGCGATGTGCGCGCGGCATTGCGGCTCTGCACCGCCAGCGTGGGGCACAGGCCCTCGATGGCGTCCACGTCGGGCTTGTCCAGCCGGTTCAAAAACTGGCGCACATAAGTGGACTGGGATTCCACGAACCGGCGCTGGCCCTCGGAAAACAGGGTGTCAAACGCCAGCGAGCTTTTGCCCGACCCGCTGGGCCCGGTGAGCACGGTCAACGCATTCTGCCGGATTTCCAGATCCACATTCTTAAGATTGTTCTGCCGCGCCCCGCGGATAACGATGTTTCGCGCCACGTGTGTTCTCCTGACAATGTATGCCGCCTGTCCAACATCTTAATTATAAAAAGACGGCCGCGGGTTGCGCGCACACAGAAAAATGCGAAACAAAACCCAGGAAGACCCTGAAATAATGAGCGTGTATTCAATTGTTCTTATAAGTATCTAAAAGCCGTTTGTTTTTAAAAATACCTATTGACAAAAGATGGCTAATAGGTATATTATGGATATCTAATAGATACTCTTATGGAGGCAGCTTATGGAACTGGTAACGTCGGATCCCGAACTCGGGAATTATTATCATGACGCCGAAGCGGGCGTGAGCGTATTTGAAAAGACAAAGGATCTGGAAACCCCGCGATTCTGCGCGTGGGAGGGCGAAGTCGAGGGCTACAAAGACGCCTCGCGTACGCCGTGGGCTGATTCTGCGGAAGAAGCTGTGGGCTTCCTGGAATTCCAGCAGTTCCGGTGCGCCACGTGCGGAAAAATGCGTGCGCGCAAGGATAGAAAACGCTGGACCGATTCGTGCAGGGATAAAGCCGCGCATGACTGGGCGCCCATGACCGGCAAAAAGAAAACTCAGGCCGGACGCAAGGTCAATATCTGGATGGCTGAAACCCAGCTCATGGAGATCGAGGACCTGTGCAATGAGACCGGCAATGACCGCGCCTCCACCATGCGCGACCTCATCGCCCTGGGCCTCAAGTGCCGCCGCCAGATGGACAAGTTCATGGGCGGGGCAGGGGAATAAAAGAAAGGTGCGGGGTTGCGCGCCTGCGGCGCGCGCCTCCGGCGGCTTAAGGGAAACTTTTGAAAACGTTTCCCTTAAGAATCCTTTCAAAACTTTTTGGCCCGCGAACACGCGGACTGCGCGTGTTCGCTTTTGGAGAGGGAACTCAGCTAAACAGAGACTTGGAAGCAATGCCGCCTGCGTTTGGCGATTTTGAGCAGGAAAGTTTTTGGAAAGGTGCGGGGACATTATTTTCAACAAGGGTTTCCGCGCTTATTAAAAGTTTTATTTTTTATCATTTTTCAACCTGGAAGGAGGAGCAATGGGACTTATTGAATTGCAGGTACAATCCAATGCGCCGGTGCATGTGGTGTATGAACTGGCGCACTCGGCCACGGATTTCGTGGATGTGATGCCCAATATCAAGGAAATACGCAAACTGTCGCAGAATGAGGATCATTCATATTCCAAAACCCAGTGGGTGCTGGACTTCCCGCTGCCCGCTCTGTTCGGCGAGTTGTCCTGGGTCAAGGACACGTTCTGGAACGATGACGGGCGCATGTGCGATATCCGGCTGAACCCGGACTGCCGCAGCATCGTCAAGCGCATCGACGGCAAATGGACGTTCCGCCCCCTGCCCCTGGGTTGCGAAATGTCAATGAACATGTATGTGAAAGTGAGCCACCCCCTGGTGGGGCGCAAGACAAAAGCCACCATCGACGCGCTCATGGCCACAAACATTGAAAACCTCATGAAAGCCATCAGCCGCAAAGCCGAACTCAGCACCCAGTACACGTCCATCTGACACGCCGTGCCCGGCTCTTGAAATCGTGCATGCGTTTGCTTTGCACTGTGAATGGTTACAGGAATTAATTCAGAACGGAAGAGATTGGTTATTCCCGTTCCACCGGGTTATAATTTTGCGCGATGCTGCAAAAACAGTTTTCAAAAATTCTTGACGGTTTTTCCTACGCTTACATGGGCTCCAGGAAGAAGAGCGGCCCGCATAATTTTCATGACTGCACGCTCTCCAAATATCTGGAAACCCACAGCATCGATGACCCGTACGCATTTTTCACCAACCCCGGCCTGGCGCCTGAAGTAACGATCAGGAAAACCGACAAGCGCACGGGCTACACCCTCACCCGGTTTCATTTCCCCAGCCTTGTGCAAACCCCGCACCCCGAGAACGACACCGTGCACTGCCGCATTTATGAAATCAACGGCAAACCCACGGCGCCCACGGTCATCGTGCTGCACGGGTGGCAGATGGAGAGCTACGCGTTCTTCGATTACTACTGCCGGTTCCTGGTGCGCCAGGGGTTCAACGCCGTGCTCATGGACCTGCCCTACCACATGCGCCGCCGCGCAAAGGGCTCGCACCACGGCGAGTTCACGTTCAGCGACGACGCCGTGCTAACCATCAAGGTCATGAAGCAGAGCGTGAACGATGTGCAGTGCTTGATCAACTGGCTCAAATACCGCGGCGTGGAAAAAATCGGCGGATTCGGCGTAAGCTATGGCGGCATGCTCATCGGCCTCACGGGCTGCGTGGACGATTCCATGGATTTCATGATGTGCGTGGTGCCGCCCGCCAACCTCTACGAGTTCTTCACCTCCACGCGCCTGGGCAAAGAGTTCGCCAAGCTCAACCCGGGCATGTTCCAGCAGGTGCAGGACAACCGCGATGTGTTCGAGCGCATTTCCATTGAAAACCTCACGCCCAAAATGCACCCCGAGAAAATCTTCCTGGTCATGGCCGAGTACGATTCCATGGTAAGCCCCGAGGCCCTGGACCGCTTGTGGAAAGCCTGGCAGCGGCCCAACTACGAGCGCTACGTGCACGGCCACTTGAGCGTGATCCTCTTCAACCCCAGCATGTCCCACCACATGCGCCGCTGGCTCAAAGACGCCGTGCAATAGGCGCAGCCGAATTCAAAAAATTCCGGATTATGGATCCGCCCCGCACCCGAGGCGGATTTCGCATTTTGAAGCATCTGCCAAACGCGTTTAAAGCAGGTGGTAAAAACGTCAATCCGAAGATATTTCATTTCATAAAAAAGTATCACCAAGCAAGGTTAACTTTGGAGTGCGACATTTCAATGTCGCTTTTTTATGCCGGGAATTAATTCCCGGCGCACGTGGGCGCTATCCGGGCCAGGGGCGCGAGGCCAAAGCGGCGATGAATCGCCGCACTCCAAATCAAGACCTTTTCTTTTTGCAGAGTGCCGATAGGTTTGTCAGAGGCCGCCCGGTTTTGTGTTTTATGAATTCAGCAATAATAAGCAATTGTTTATGCTGCTTTGCTTGGGACAGCAATAGGCATGTGCGTGGACACGGTGTTGTGCGGGAAGGCGTTATTCCACGGCGCCGGCGCGTTCGGGGGGCCAATAGACTTTATAGGGGTAGGCCCGCAGGTTTTCCACGGGCACGGGGCCGAAATTGCGGCTGTCGAAGCTGTTGGCCAGGTTGTCGCCAACCACGAACACCTGGCCCGAGGCCAGGGCGGCCAATGAAACGCCCGTGGCCTGGCCGGACACCCGATTCTTTTTGCTGCCGAGACTCCTGATGGCGTTCAGGTTCAGGCCAGTGCCATTGTCCCGGGTCACGGCGATTCCGTTAACAAAAATATCCCGGCCCTGCATGGTGACGGAGTCGCCGGGCACGGCGATCACGCGCTTGAAGAACGGCGCCACGGGCCCGGAGCTGGGCTCGGGGAACGCGGATTCCGGGGGGAGGAACATCACCAGGTCGCCGCGCTGCGGAGCGCGGCCGTGCGCGGGCGCGGCGAACAGTCGGTCATCCGGCTGCACCGTGGGCTGCATGCCGCCCGTGCGGCACTGGAACGCCACGGCCAGGTGGCTTTTGATCCCATACGCGGCCGTGGGCCCGCGCAGCAGGGCCAGGGCCACCACCACGAACGCCAGGGTGCGGATCGGGGATTGCGCGGGCCGCAGGCCCGGGGCGCTGTGCCACGCGTGCAGGCACGCGCCGAACGCCACAAGCGCGGTGAACAGGGCCAGCAGGTACCATGTGAGCAGGGAACTGTGTATGGCCGCCTCGAGTTTGCCCGCGCCCAGCCACAGGCCCAGGAACACGATGCCGGACACGATGCGCAGGTTGAATATCTGCCCCACGCCCGGAATGAGCAGGGACAGGAACACGGCCAGCCAGGGGTCTTTGTGCATTTTGCGCTGGGCTTCACCCTGTTCGCCGTTAAGGGCCGCGGACTTGTCGAACGCGTCGTACATGCCGCCCAGGAAGAAACCGAATCCCACGGCCATGCACGCCAGGGCCGCGCTCGTGGAGCCGTGGGGCGAGAACATAAAAAACACACCCGCGCCGAACAGGCCCGTGACCAGCACAAAATACAGGGCCGCGTTGCGCATGGCCCCGGCGTACCACTGGCCCAGGCCCGGAATGAGCAGGGAATAGATCACAGCCACCCAGGGCTCGCGGCGCACCGCGGATTCGGACAGCGCCTGTTCGTGCGCGTCAGTGTCGGTTATGGCTTGCATGAAACAGTCTCCCGGACTGCGCGGCATGGCATATGCGGCAGCATGCGATTTCGTGGGATTATTGTAGCACGTGCGCGGCCCCGTGGGAAACGAAGATTATTCGCCGGGGGCCAGGATTTCCATATCCATGCAGAATATCCTCTCCTCCCCTGTTTGGCGCCGTGCGCAGTTTCAAAGTGGAAAATTCGCATTGTCTGAAATGCTATAGCCGTTTTTACTACTGGAAGGTAAATCCAGAGAGCGAGAATTGCCACTGACTGCCCGTGACCCATTCTCCCGTCGCGTTGGTAACGCGCCCCTGGATAGTCCCGGTGGCCGGCTTGAAGGTGATCAGAGCGGTCTTGGCGCCGTCCTCGCCACCAATTATCTGACCGCCTTCGATACCATCGAACTCTTGCTGGTTGAAGAATAATTCGAAAACCTTCTTCCCGGCGATGTTGGTGGTCAGAATGCTTTTGCGGTATATCCCGGGATGTTTACTGCCATCCGGCTGCGTGACACCGACGTGGTGTCCGCCAACCACGAAGATCACGTTGCTGTTTGGATAGACGATCTGGCCATATATCCGCTGTCCGCCCTCAGTACTGTACACACCCTCGGAGGTTATGTAGCTATGGGTGGTGATGATCACGTTGGCAGTAGCATTGGATTTGATTACGCTATCCGCCCATGCTATTACGCTATCCCGGGGGTTGTATTCAATGGAGAGCACCACCCACCAGCGACCCGCCGCATAGAACCGGTGCCAGGTGTTGTCCACGGATATTGGATCGTAGCTGCCGCCGTAGGTCGGCCACGCCTTATATATGTGGGGCGGCAGGTACGTGTTAACCAAGGAACAGTAGCGCTGCTCGTCGCGCAGCGAGTAGTCTCCGGGAGTCCCTTTAATGTATCCGATACTCTGGCTACCACAATCGTGGTTGCCGAAAGTAAAGAAGTACATCATTCCGGCCGCATCCAGGATATCTAGCCCTTCGCGGAAATTATTCCAGTAGACGTCACGGTTGACGTCGACCAGATCTCCTACGAAGATGGCGCAGATTGGCGCCAGGGTGCTGGCGTTAGAGTTTGTGGCGATCCGTCCGGCCAGGTCCGGCCAGGAGAATCCATCACCGAAGGCGGCGTCGGACCGGGCGTCCGAGAACCGCGTTAGGTGCTGGATGTCCCCGATGATGTAGCAGGAGAATAACCCGCCAGTCTGAGGGACTACCGGGGGATTGCTCTGACGAACATTAATGCTCTGCTGGAGTTTTTCCCATAGCTGCGTGGAGATTGATCCCCAGCGGAGATTTGCTCCCGTCTCCACCGAAATTTTTGGAGGATTTTCGCGATTGGGATCACTGTGAAGCTCGACTATCTCCGTGAAATCGGAAATAGTATCATCATCCCTGTCCCAATCGAGGGGGTTGGTGTTGTTCTTAAACTCCTGGAGATTATCCAGGAGATCGTGGTCCGGGTCAGCGCTGGATTTAGTTATTCCATAATACTCTGCCCAATTGTCGGCGATCCCATCCCTATTATTATCGACGTATTTACTGGTTGCGTCGGTGGGTTTGCGCCCGGCGGCGACCTCGGTGCCATCCGATTGGCCATCGCCATCGGTGTCTGGATTGGTTGGGTCTGTTTTTAGTTGGAACTCCCCGAGATCCCCCAGGCCGTCGCCGTCGGTATCCCAGTTGGCTGGCGAGGAGCCGAAAGAGAATTCTTGTTCAATAGTGAGGCCGTCGTTGTCGTCGTCAACGGTAGAATTGGTTGTTGCTGTGGAACTCTCCCCACCCCCTCCGCCCCCGCCGCAACTGCTTATCAGACTAAAACATGAAATCAATATCAAGAAAAGAAACCCTGTTCTGCGGTTCATCAATTTATCTCCATGATTGCCTTATGGCGTCGATAGAGACACGCCGGTAAATTGAAATGCCTGCTGGCTGTTTGTGAGCAGTTGTCCCTCCCGGACTGCGCGGCATGGCATATGCGGCAGCATGCGTTTTCGTGGGATTATTGTAGCATGTGTGCGGCCCCGTGGGAAACGGTGTTTATTCGCCCGGGGCCAGGATTTCGATATCCATGCGCAACATGAACTCGGGGCGGTCAATGTCCCCGGCTGCGAAGGCGATGATATCATCCCGTTTTGCGGTGAACCGGATTACGGGCTCCCCGTTCTGGGCCACGGCCACGGTGGCGGTTCCATGGGTGTATCCGCCCATGAGGCCGAGCAGCAGGCCCACCTCGGCCTGGAACTGGTCATCGTATTCCATGGCGTTGGCGGCCTCGTACGCATAGAACAGGTCCCCGTCGTATTCCATGAGCAGGTCCGGGTCGAACCCGTTTTCCTCGAGAGCCGCGCGCAGGTCGTCGAGCCTGTAGAGTTCGTTAATAAAGGCTTCGGGATCCTTTTCCGGATCCGCCGCGGCCGCGGCTTTGGAGTCCGCATTCTTTCCGGAATCCTTTGTCGCAGTTTTCTTCGAGCAGCCCGCAAACACCAGCAGCAGGGCGCCCAGCATGACAATGAATATTCTGGCGTGTTTCAGCATTTTGGGTTGTCCTCCGGGTCAGTCGTACTTTTTGCTGCGCGGTTTTGACGGGCCATACATCTTTTCCTTGATCCAGTTCTTGGTGCTGTCGTACCAGTCTATTTCCTTTTTCTGTTCCGGAATAATGGTCCAGCACTCCTTTTTTTTGTTCCATTCATAGGTTTTGGTTTTGCCCGGGTGCAAGGGGTCGGGCCGCTCGATGGTTTTTTTCTTAAAATCGTTGATGTGCTCTTTGCGGCCCTCCAGGCTTGCGTTGCCCGCAGTGTCCACCATGTCGTTCCTGGTTTTTTTAAGCACGGAATACTGGATGCCTTTGTTCATCATGGTGTCGAACCCGCCCTGGGTCACTTCCTGCGCGGCGCCGCCCACCACGGGCACGTAGCCCACGATTCCGGTGACGCCCTTGGACACCGCGTACATGCCCTTTAGCGAGTAAGCGGCGCCTGCATCCATTTCGCCGTTTTTCACGTACTGCATGACTTCGCGGTTGCGCTCGCGCAGGTCCGTGAGCACGCCCGCGCCCTTGTCGTAGTATTCCTTGAGCTGCGAGCCCTTTTCATAGGCCGCGCCCACGCTTTCGATTTTCTTGATGCCCTCGGCCAGGGTGTCGTACACGTACTGCTTGCCGCGGTTGAACGCGCTCTGGGCCACTTTTTCGCCCACATCTTTGTCGCTGAAAAGGCTCGCCACTTTCTTCTGCATGGTGTCCACAAGCGAGGTTTTTTGTTCCAGTTTGCCCACGGCGGCCTGCATTTCCTTTTGCAGTGTTTGCATCTTCGCGTCTGCGCTTGTGGCAAACTGATCGATCAGGGCTTTTTGCACTTCGGGTTTGTTTATGTCCATGATGTCGTTAAAAAGCTGCTCGTGGGTAATGCCCTCGCGGCCCGGCTGCGGGCGCTCCACTTCGCGCGCCACCTTGTCCGCGCCGGTTTTGATTTCCACCTTTGTCAACACATCTTCACTCACATGGCCCTGCGGGCTCTCAACCACGGCGTCGAGCTTGTCCACCATGGCCTGCTGCAGGTCTTCGGGGGTCATGCTGAGGATTTCCTTTTCGCTCATGTCCTGCATGAGCGCGCCCAGGATGGCGTTTTTATCGGCCTGGGACAGGTCATTGAAATCCACGGTATCGCCGGTGTCTCCGCCCTGGGCCTCTGGTTCGGGAGAAGCGGCTTCGGGTTCTGCGGCGCCTGCGCCCGGCTCTGCGCCCAGCATGGTTTTGAGGGTCTTGTCGTCTGTATTCAGGATTTCCGCGCGGGTCATGTGCGGGTATACGGATTTTACAAGGTCCACTTTATCATCCGGGGACAGGTTTTCGAATGCCACGCTTTCATCGGCATCGCCGCCGCCCGAAAATGTGCCGGACACGGACCAGGAACCCCCGCCGCCCGAGTATTCGATGCCGCCGCTGCCGCCGCCGTTGTTTATGGCGCCGTTCAGGGACCCCCCGTAGCTTTCCGATCCCCTGTCGTCCTGGCTCTTGGTTTTGCCGTCCGAGGTCCAGGTGGAGTGCGCGGACCATGACTCCGAGATGGAGATGGATCCGCTGACCGAACCCGAGGCCGCGTCGTATGAGCCCGAGCAGCTCGTGCTCTTCATGGTGTTTGTGCCCGTGACCTTTGTTGAGCCGTACAGGGTGCCCGAGAACTGGCCGGTCCCTTTGAACGTGCAGGAAAACGAGCCTTTGTCCGCGTTGATGTTGAACGAGATGCTGCCGCTGCCCGTGCCGGACAGCCCCTTGGCGTTGCGCCCCCCGCTCCACGCGCCCGAAAACGTGCCGCTGCCGATTTTCGCTTTCCTTTCAGCACCGGTCCGGGGCTGCGCCCAGGCAAGCAGGCACAGCACTGTTATTACCATGAAAATTCCAGATGATCGCCTGTGCATGGCTTTCTCCTTTGGTCACAAATATGGGTAATGAATTCAAGATAATTGTACTATGAAACCGGGTTTTAACAAATTGGGAATAAATAAATTTTCAGGCCGGTGTGGGGCAAGGTTTCAGCAGGCGCACGCAGGGTCCGCCAGTCCCGTTTTAAAGAAAGCTCCGGGCGCGCCCGCTTACTGCGGCGCGTTTTTCACGATGATGGGCGCGGACAGGGCGAATGTGCCGTCGGCGTTTTCCACATATGCCACGAACCACTGGGTTGTTCCGTCCGGGATGGGGGTCTCGAAAGTTGTTTCGAACAGCGCGCCTTCGGGTGTCCATTCCTTGAGGGTTTTTGCGCCGCTGGCGACTAGGCGCACGAGTTTGGGGGTTTTGCCGGACGTGCTGCGGGCGCGGATGTCCAGGGCCACGGACTCCGCGGCCAGGCGGCTGCCCATGGGGGCGCCGTTGCCGTTGAAGGACAGCTCCAGGGTGCGGTCCGTGGTGGCGTAGAACCGGCGCGCCTCGAACGCCTTGCGCAGGCCCGCCTCGGTGAGTTCCGCGGCGTACACCATGGCGTACTCGGGCAGCAGGCACCAGTCCGGGGCATGGTTGTCCTGCGCGGCCAGGGGCGCAATCCACCAGCCCTTGTCCAGGGCTTCGTAGAAGTAATGCACTTCGTCCAGGAAACTGATTTCCATGTACATGACCTGTCTGGCGATTTCGGGGCGGAATGTGAACTGCCGGAAATTGTTCAGGTTCGCGTCGACCTCGCTCCACAGCGGGTGGTTGAACCCGGTGAGGGACTGCTTGTTCTTGCGCAGCCAGTTGGAGACGAATGTATCGTAATAGCCGGTCATGATTATGCCGGGCGGCTCCGTGTTGTCGAACAGCACATTGGCGTGCCCGAACGCGCCGTCGCTCCACTCCCAGCCCGCCAGGGCCAGGAACTCGCCAGCAACGGTTTTCTCCGCGGCCACGCGTTTTGTGTAATCCCATTCCTTGACGAATTCACTCACGGCCGGGTCTGTTTCCACGGTGGACAGGCCCTGGTAGTGATCGGTCACATACCAGAAATCGCAGTGGCCCTTGAACCGTGCTGTGTCGTAAGCGTCCGCGGGCAGCAGGGACCCGTCGGAAAACGATGTGTGCGAGTGCGTGCCCCCGGTGTACAGGTTGTACTCGGCGGCCCATGCCGAGGGGGCGCAAAGCGCCAGGGCCGCGGCCAGGCAGATCGGGATTCGTTTCATAACAATCAGTTCTCCCACGCAAGGAATGGCAAACCAGGCGGTTTGAAACCATATCTTATCACGGGTTCAGAGAATTTTCATGGGCGGGCAAAGGAGCATGGCGGGGGTGCGTTCACACCACATGGTTTTGCGCGGCCCACACCGCGGCGCTGGTGCGGTCACTGACTCCGAGCTTGTTGAAGATATGGATGACATGGCTTTTCACGGTGTGCGGGCTGATATTCAATTGCGAAGCGATGGTGGTATTGGTGGCGCCGCGCGCCAACAGGCGCAGCACCTGGGTCTGGCGCGGGGTTAAGTCTTCAAACGGTGTGCCGGTTGGCGTGGGCTGGGGCGCCGGGTCCGCGGGGCAGGGCGTCCGCACATCCAGGGACACGGTGGAGATCACATGGCCCGCGGCGTCGCGCACCGCGTATTCGGCGCTGCGGCGCACGGGCGCTTGCAGGGCGTGGCACAGGTGCGGCTCGGCCTCGCCCCGGCGCAGGGCCGCGGCGAACGCGAAACACGACGCGAACCCGCAGCGCCCGCAATTGGTGCGCGGCAGGGCGCGGAACGCATCCACCACAGACACCGGCCGCACGCGGCGGAAATCGGGCTCAATGGCCGCGCGCCGCGCGTACAGGGCGTTCAGGAAATCAATGAATTCGGCGGCCATGGCGTGGGCTTCAGCCATGCTTGATACGGGACCGGCCACGGCTTGGCGCGCGAACAGGTTGCACATGCGCAAGTTGTGGCAGAAACGCACGTGGTCCGGGGTCTCGAACCATTGCGCGCCCGGGATTTCCGCATTCAGCAAGGGAAACAGGGCCGACACATCCGCGTCCAGATCAAACCGGGCCGCATGCGAGGGCATGGGCAGATACTCGGGCCTCACCCCGGACAGTTTCAATTCCATGTTGGCGTATTCCGTTACAATCATAGCCTTGTTATAACGATAACAGGGTTGCGCGCCCGCTTCAATTCCTGTTTGTTTCCCCCGATCCTGTGATAGAATCAGCAAAGTAATTATCGCGGACAGGGCGCTTTGCTTGATGCACTATTCCAGGAATCACGTTTTAAAGCGTTTGATGAGCACCGCACGGGGATGGAACAGCCGATGACAGGCACGGGCACGGACATGCAGAAATGGCGCGGCGCAGCCGCACTGTGCGTGTTTTTCGCGGCCCTGTGCGCTGTGCTGGGAACCCTGCACGGCCCGGGCATGACGTGGGACGAGTCCATTGATATCAGGTGCGCGCGGGATGCCACGGCCTGGTTTGCGCTGCTTGCGCAATCGCCGGCCAAAGCATTGCGGCGCGACGCCATCAAGCATTATTGGGAATTCGAGTGGAAGCAGCACCCCGCGGTGTCGCGCATGGTGAGCGCGGGCGCGGCCGCGGCGTTCCGCGGCGCGCGCGGGGATACGTTATATCGGGAATGGTATGTATGGCGCATTGGCGCGGCCCTGGCGTTTGCGCTTGCCGCGGCTTTTGTGCTGGTGCTGGGCTGGGAGTATCTGGACCCGCTTGCGGGCGCGGCCGCGGCCCTGGCGTTTGCGGGTATGCCCCGGGTGTTCGGGCATGCGCACCTGGCGGCCACGGACATGATGCTGTGCGCGGCGTGGCTTGGCGCGGCTCTGTTTTTCATGCGCGGGCTGCGCACCCGGGGCGCGGCCGTGCTGTTCGGCGTGTTTCTGGGCCTTGCCCCGGCTGTTAAATTCACGGGCCTGTTCGCGGCGGTTCCCCTGTTCGCGTGGGGCGCGGTGTTTGCGCGGGGCCGGCTGCGCCACAATGTGCTGGCGGCTGTGTGCGTTGCGCCCGTGGTGTTTGTGGCGGTGCAGCCCATGTACTGGCTGGGCGCCGCGGACGCGCTGCGCCAGAGCGTATGGCATTTCGCGGACCCGGCCGCGCGCCACACCATCGTGGTGCATTACCTGGGCCGGGATTATGCGCAGTCCCCGCCGTGGACGTATCCGTTCGTAATGCTTGCGGCCACGGTCCCGGGCCTGGTGCTGGCCGCGGCCATGGCGGGCGCGGCGCGCGCAATTGTTGATAAAAAGCATTTTTCCCTGATGTTGTTTTTTTTGATAAACGCCCTTTTTGTGCCGGTGCTGTTTGCGCCCCCGCGCGTGGCCGTGTACGACGGGGTGCGGCTGCTGCTGCCGGCCCTGCCGTTTGTGGCGCTGCTGGCCGGTGCGGGCCTATCATGGCTGTGTTTGCGCGCGGCGCGGCCCCTGCGCGCCGCGGCCCTGCTGGTGCTTGCCGCGTACTGCGTGTCCACGCTGGCCGGGGCTGCGCCGTATTATCTGAGCTATTACAACGAGCCCCTGGGCGGGCTGCGCGGCGCGCAGGCGCGCGGCCTGGAGGCAACCTACTGGGGCGATGCGCTTACCCCGGATTTCGTCCACGAACTGAACCGGGTCCTGCCGCGCGGCGCGCGCCTGAGCGCCATGGGCTGCTTCCCCGGCAATCTGATATTTTTTCAGGATCTCGGCCTGCTGCGCCCGGATATCCGCATCACACCCTACGGCCGGGAAGCGGATTTTGTGCTCGCCATGAACCGCCGGGGCGTGTGGGATCCGTACACAAAACACATCTGGACGCATGCCCCGCCCCTCGTAGAAGTCTCGCACCGCGGCGTGCGCCTGGCCGCGGTGTTTCTGCTCAAACCCGGCCTGCGCTATTACCGCACCGCGCCCCGATAGGCATGAAAATATCCCGCGCGGCAAGGACTTGACGCTGGACGCCGGAGACACCCTGGCCGGCGCGCGCGTGGTGAACATGACCGGCTCGGAAGAGGCGATCCAGAACACAGGCGTCACCCTCACGCAGTCCCCGCTGTACATTGTGTTTGCGGATGAAGCGTCCGCCCTGAAATTTCAGGCGCTCTTGAAATGATGGATGGGATTGGTCGGCAGATCAGACGCCTGTTGATGGCCCGATGACACCGCGGATTGCGGACAGCAGGGATTGGGTGGTAAAGGGTTTCTGGAGAAAGCCGTCCACGCCCAGGTTCATGAGTTCGCCGGCCTGGCCGTTCACACTGTACCCCGAGCACAGAATGATTTTGGCCCCGGGGTTCTGGCGCTTGATTTCGCGGAACACTTCGCTGCCGTCCATGCCCGGCATAATCAGATCCAGGAGCACAATGGCAATAGAATCTTTGCGTTTTTCGTAGAGTTGCAGGGCCTGCGCGCCGCCCGAAGCTGCCAGGGGCGTGTACCCGGCGCTTTGGAGCAGGCGCTCCGCGGACGCGAGCACGCGTTCTTCGTCGTCCACCACCAGAATGGTTTCCGTTCCGTTCAGATGAGCCAGATCGGGTTCGGCTTCCACCGCGCCTGCGGCTTGGTCCGCAAAGGGAATGTAGATGCGCACGCATGTGCCGCGCCCCGGTTCCGAGTAGATATGCATGTGCCCGTCGTGGTTTTCGATGATGCCCAGGGAAACCGGCAGGCCCAGGCCCGTGCCCTTGCCCACTTGTTTTGTGGTGAAGAACGGCTCCACAACCTTTTTAATCAGTTCGGTCGGGATGCCCGGCCCGGTGTCGGAAATCTGGATCTGGCAGTAGCGGGGCTTGAGGGGTTTGCCGCACGTCTGGCAGATTTCCCGCTCAAATTGCACGTCGCTGCATTCAATGGTGAGGTCGCCGCCCTGGGCCATGGCGTCCGCAGCGTTGTTGCACACATTGAGCAGGGCCTGCTGGATCTGGTTGGCGTCCACGCGCACGGCCAGGTCGTGGTTGAGTATTTTTTTGATATTGATTTTTTTGTCCAGGCTGCGATTGAGCATGGCCATGAGTTCATCAATGAGCCGGGCGATGGGCACGGTGCGCACGTTGATTTTTTCTTTGCGCGCAAAGGTGAGAAGCTGCATGGTGAGGTCGCGCGATCTCTCGCACGCGCGCAGGATTTCATTGAGTTCTTCGGATACTTTATGCCCCGCGGGCAGGCTCATGAGCGCCAGTTCCGCGTTGCTGAGGATGATGGTGAGCATGTTGTTGAAGTCGTGCGCCATGCCCCCGGCCAGTTGCCCCACGGCTTCCATCTTCTGCGACTGCTGTAGCTGCTCCCTGTATTTCCGGCGTTCTTTGTCGATCTGTATCTGCGCTGTGACGTCGCGCGCGAACACGGACAGCCCGTGCGACGACGGGTACACGCTCACGTCCAGGGTGCGGTCCTTGTATTGCGTGGCGATGCGTTTTGCCTCCAGGGTTTCAAACACCTGGCTGTATAAAATATCATCGGACAGGGACGTGTCGGGCGCAAAGAGTTCGCGCACATGCCGGCCCAGGGCCTGGTCCGGGGCCGCGCCCGTGAATGCGTGCGCGGCCGTGTTCCAGTATGTGATGTGCAGGCTCTTGTCCACGGCGAAGAAGATGTCCCGCAGGCTCTGGGTCAGTTCGCGGAACCGGGCCTCGCTGTCGCGCACCGCGCGCTCGGCCTGCTTGCGCTCGGTGATGTCCTCGATGATGCAGATGGTGCATTCAAAGCCATCATGCGTGCGCCCCATGCCCGAGGAGTTGATGGACACTTCGATCGCGCGCCCGTCCTGGCGCACCATGCGGTACTCTTTGTTCTGCGACGAGCCCGTGGACAGGATCACATTGAGCGCCTCCTCGGCTTTGGGCATGGAATCCAGGTGGATGATTTTGCCCATGGGCTGGCCTATGAGTTCCCCGCGCTCGTAGCCCAGCACGCTCTTAACCCGTGCGTTGCAGTCCACAATAACACCCTGTGCGTTCACGGATGTAATCATGGCGGCCGCGGCTTCAAAGATGGACCGGTAGCGCTCTTCACTCTCGGCAAGTTGTTCCTGCTGGGCCTTGCGCTCCTCGATTTCATTTTCCAGGTCCTGGGCGTATTGCTCGAGTTTGCGCAGCACGGGGCTGCTGATGCGCAGGAACAGGACCCCGCCCAGGAGCACCACGGCCAGGCACACGCCCGCGCCCATGAGTCCGGCGCGCACGAACGGCGCGCGCACCTCGGCCAGGTCTATTTTGACCACGATGCCGAGGTCTTGCCCGGGCATGTGCACGGGCTCGTGGGCGGCCAGCACAATGGCGCCCCGGTAGTCTTTTCCCACCACGGTTCCGGATTTGCCCTCGAGCGCGCGCTGCATGGGCTCGGCCAGATCCGAATCAAACGGGATGCGGTTGTCAGCCGAAAGGTTCTTGTGACGGTGGCGCAGCAGAAACTCAATGCTGTTACCCCGGCGGCGCGCCAGGGTGAATTCGCCGGTGCGGCCGAAACCCTTGAACCGGCGATGCGCTGTCCTGAACTGTTCAAGCGTGGCGGCGAGTGCCGCATCCTTACTTTGTTTCTGGTGATCCGTGCGCCCGTGCAGGGCGTCATGCTCGGCCACGGCTTCCATAATGCGCGCCCGGCTCTGCGCGATCCCCACCAACCGGTCCTCCTGCTGGTTCAGTGCCGCATTGTACAGCATGCCCATGAGAACCGCGCCCACAACCACGCAGCACACGGCCATCAGGCACAGCAGAAGCAGGATTCGACGCCGTTCACTCATGATTCCTCTATTTGCAAAAACTTTGTTAACTATTGATATACATACTATGAGGCTTGTTCATGAAGATCAATAGGCCTGATCGAATAAATACGTTTTTGTCGGATTTGTCTAATTCTTTTCTGCTTTGCGCCTGCCGCCATTTGTGCGCGCATTCCATGCGCGCGTCTTTGGGTGTATGATGGAATTACAAAGCAACAAATCCAGGGGGCAAATACCATGAATGAACAGTCTCAGACCAGGATTGCGCTCATCGGCGCAGGCGGCGCAACATTCGGATCGCTCACCTGCTACGAGGCCGTGCGCGCCACGGGGCTGCGCGGCAGCGAGATCATGCTCATCGACATCAACGCGGAAGCCCTGGAGCGCACGCGCGCAGCCGCGGAACGCATGAACCAGGCCATGGGCGCGCCCCTCACTATTACCACGGACACGGACACGGCCCGCGGCATCCAGGGCGCGGACTTCATCGTGCTGTCCGTGGAAGCGGGCCGCTGGAAATACTGGCAGCAGGACCTTGAGGTGCCGTGCAAGCACGGGTCCATGCAGGACATGGGCGAGTGCGGCGGCCCGGGCGGCCTGTTTCACGCCCTGCGCACCATCCCCCTGGTGCTGTCCATCTGCCGCATCATCGAACAGCACGCGCCCAACGCCCTGCTCATCAATGTGACCAATCCTCTGTCCCGCGTGACCATGGCCATCCACCGCGCCACGACCCTCAACTGCATCGGCGACTGCCCCGAATTCCGCCTGGCCCGCCCGCGTCTGGCCCTGGCCCTCATGATGCCCGCGGACACGGTGTGCGCCGACGCCTGGGGCCTCAACCACTTTACCTGGTATCACCACATCACGCACCGCGACACCGGCGCCGACCTGTACCCGCGCCTGAGCCGCAACATCGGCTACTTCCCCTTCCTGCACGGAAAACTCGCCCGCAAATGCCTGGACGAGTTCGGCCTGTACCCTGTCAGTTCGGACAGCCACATCGGCGAATACCTGCCCAGCACAGGCCGCGAATCCCGCTCCGTGCTGCCCCAATGGTTTCCCTATCAGCAATTATCCGAATTCGAGTGCGGGTGGCGCGTGCGCCTCACAAACTGGTACGCGCAGGGCCGCATCGACCTGCCCCTTAAAAAGCTGCCCCGCGCCGTGGAAGGCGCCATGGAACTCGTGGAAGCCCTGGCCACGGGCGCCGACAAACGCTTCGACGCAGTCAACGTGCGCAACAACGGCTATATCCCCAACCTGCCCCCCTGGGCCGTGGTCGAAGTGCCCGCACAAACCGAGAATGGAAAGCTCATTCCCGCCACGGCGCCGCCCCTTGCCGAGCCCCTGGCCGCGGTCATGCGGCAGCAGTGCGAAATCCAGAGCCTCAACGCGGACGCCGCCATCAACAAAGACCCGGCCGCGGCCATCAAAGCCCTGCGCCTCGACCCCCTGGCCCCGCCCACAGAACAGGCCTGCATCGACACTTTTAACGAAATGAAAGAATTGCAAAGCGATGTGTGGGGGTTTTAATGAGCAAACAGGATTCGTAAGCATTCAGCTTTGTTGCTTGCGTAGCGTACAGTCAACCATGGTTTCGGCTGAGATGCGGCAGTAATCAGGAACTGTTTTGGCCGTGAATTTTCGCCGTTGGCTCGGAATTGCCTGTATGACAGAGTGCTTTGCGTAACCTTACCGCAGCACAATTCTTTATTCTGTTTTTTGCTGTCTTATGATGTTGGAGTATGAAAAAGGAAAGTGACATTAATTCACCTGATTTGTTTCGCGAGGCCCTGCTGGATTGGTTTGATGCGAACAGGCGGAAATTGCCGTGGCGCGGAAATGTGACGCCCTATGGCGTGCTGGTGTCGGAACTCATGTTGCAGCAGACCACGGTGGCCGCGGTGATTCCTTATTACAAACGGTGGATGAAACGGTTCCCGAGCGCGGCGTCCCTTGCGCGCGCAGAGGACGAAGAGGTGCTGCGCCACTGGGCCGGGCTGGGTTATTATTCGCGTGCGCGCAGCCTGCACCATGCCGCGCAGATCCTATGCCGGGATTACAATGGCCGCGTGCCGCGGGATATCGCCGCACTGCGCGCTCTGCCCGGGGTGGGCGCATACACAGCCGCGGCCGTGGCCTCCATTGCGTATGGCGTCCCCGAGCCTGCCATGGACGCCAATGCCGTGCGCGTGTATGCGCGCCTTGGCGCCATCGCTGGCAGCCCGGCTGCGGCCGGAACAAAAAGCGCTGTTTCGCAATGCGCGCAAAAATTGATCGATCCGCTTCGGGCCGGTGATTACAACCAGGCCATTATGGAACTGGGGGCATTGATCTGTGCGCCGGCAGCGCCGCATTGCGCGGCGTGCCCGGTGTGCGGCATGTGCGCGGCGCATCTCACGGACCGGGTTGCGGAATTTCCACACCCGGCGCCCCGGCCCCGCACCGTTAAAGTGCAGGCCGGCGCGGCCCTGGTGCTGCGCGATGGGGCTGTGCTGCTGCGGCGCCGCGCCCCGGGCCAGCCCATGGCCGGGCTGTGGGAACTTCCGTATGCGGAAATTTTAGAAGGGGAGACCCCTGAGCAGGCCGCGGTGCGCGCGGCGCGCGCACAGGCCGGATTGCGCGTGGACCCCATTGACCGGCTTTTCACGGTGCCGCATGCATTCACACACCACCGCATCACGGTGCATGTTATCTGGTGCCGCGCCATGCCCCGCACGCGCATTTCCACGCGTCTTGCGCAGCATGCCGCGTGGGTATACTCGGATAAGCTGTCGGACCTGCCTCTCACGGGCGCGGCCATGAAAATTCTGAAAAAATATAAATAGCGCGAATCCCGGCAAGCCTCTTATAATGTGGGAATATTTTGCACAAGGCGGCGCGTGCGCCGCCTGATTCCGGAGAAGCGCGCTCATGCAACTGAAAGTGAAACACGAGTTCCATCATCCCATGGATCTGGTTCTGCAAGTCACGCATTTCGATATCGTCAAGGACCTCGACAGCTTCAAAGAAACCGTGGGTATGTCGGAAATGGAAATTATTCATTACGAGGAATTTGAGGACGGGAGCCACGAAGTGGAGTTGCTGGTCAGTTCTCCCGATCGCATCCCGCCCCTTGTGCGGCACGTGATCAAGCCGCACATGCTCACCTGGCGGCAGTTGGGCAAATGGAACCCGGAAAAGAAAATTTTCTACTTCAAAACCATCCCGGCCTTTTTCCGCAACAGTGTGGATATCCGGGGCAGCAAGCGGTACGTGGAAAACAACGGCGGCGCGGACCTGCGGTATTCCATTGATGTGCATGTGGGCATTCCCATTGTTGGCCCTATCCTGGAAAACGCGATCATCAGGGAAATTGCCAAAGAGCAGAAAAACATGTTCGCCATGATGGAACGAAATATGGCTGCGCACGTTTCTTGAGCCGCCGAACACGCTTTTCACACCGGAACAACGACAATCCCCGCTCCCGCTCTCCTGCGTATTGTGCCCGGATCCCGTGAGCGCGTATAATGTTACCCATGCCCGCCGCGGCATGAGTTCGCGCCGCGGCAATCTCCATGCACCTGTCTGGGAGGACACACCCGCAATGCTCATCAAAGCCACAGCGCCCATGCGCGCCGACCTGGCCGGCGGCACCCTGGATATCTTTCCCCTGCACGTATTCATGCACCGCGCCGTGAGCGTAAACGTGTCCCTCACCCTCGCCAGCGAAGTCACCATCGAGCCGCGCACCGACGGCCGTATCGTGATTATCTCCGATGACCTCAAGACCGAACAGTCCGCGCCGGACGCCGCATCCCTGGACCCGGACGGCCCCCTGGGGTTCCTGGCCCGCATCGTGCGCTTCTATCCCCCGAGCCAGGGCATGGCCATGCACACCAAAAACAACGTGCCCAAAGGCTCGGGCCTGGGCGCGTCCTCCACACTGCTCATCGCCGTGAGCCACGCGCTCCAGGCCTTGAATGGCACATCGCACACAAAAGACCAGCTCATCGATATGGGCTGCAACATTGAGGCCGAATTCATCCAGGTGCCCGCGGGCAAGCAGGACCACTTCGGCGCCACCTACGGCGGGCTCAGCGCCATCCACTTTGAACACACAGGCAACCGCCACGAGCGCATCAGCGACGACGAAGATTTTCTCTGCGACCTGGACGCGCGCCTGGTGTTCACATTCGCGGGCGCGCCGCGCTTTTCCGGGGGCAGCAACTGGAACATGTTCAAGGCCTATGTGGACGGAGACAAGCAGGCGCGTGAAAACCTGGACACCATCAAGCGCATCGCCGACCACATGCTGGCCGCACTGCGCGCGCGCGACCTGGACGCCTTCGCCCGCCTGCTCGACGAGGAATGGCAGCACCGGCGCAACATCGCCCCGGGCGTGAGCACGCCGCAAATAGAGAAAATGATGGACGCCGCGCGCGGGGCCGGAGCCCTGGCCAGCAAAATCTGCGGCGCGGGCGGCGGCGGCTGCATGGTCACCGTGGCCCCGCCCGAAAAGCGCGCCGCTGTGCAGCGCGCCCTGTCCGAGGCCGGCGCCATGGTGCTCGACTGCAACATCGCGCGCACCGGCGTCACCGTTTCTTCCGAATAAAATTGCGCCCGGCCGCAAAATCCGGGATGACATTTGCGTGATTCGCCCTATACTGATCCAAGACACAGAAAACAGGACAAACCCATGCACGCACCCGACAAAAAGAAGCTCAAATTCGACGGACTGGAACAGATTGCCGGGCCCGTGTGGATCCGCGGCAGCCGCGACGATCTGGCCGCGCGCCTGCGCGCCGTGGACCTCGTGGCCAGCGATGTGGACGAGTGCATGCTTCCGTTCATCGGCCAGGCCAAAGCCGGGCTCTACGTGCTGCGCCGCGTGGCCGGCAGCGCCAACACACCGCGCGAACTGCGCCTGGCCACGCGCATGGGCTCGCGCGCCGGCGCTCTGCTCGCACAGAAGATGTACCACAAGATCACAGGCTGGGGCCAGAACTCGCGCCTCATCATGCAGTTCGAGGATTTCGTCAAAGGCGCGCCCCTGAAATACTTCGCGTCCAGCGCCCGCAAGCTCGTGCACCAGGGATTGCCCGGCGTACCCGAAACCGTGCGCATCTTCAACGAGCGCCACGTGCCCTTCGGCATGATCAGCCTGGGCGTGGACCTTGTTATTGAACCCTACCGCCGCCACCTCGAACGCAGGCACGGCGCGCACATCGAATTCACGGACTGCACCCGCACCCTGGAAAACAACGGCACATTCGCGGGATACAACCCGGACAGCACCCTCAGCATGCCCGAGCACAAAGCCACGCGCGTGCGCGAGCGCGTCGGCGAATTTTCCGCCAGCCACCCGCTCATCATCGGCCACGACCGTGACGACATGGGCATGTTCCGCGCGGCCCGCGAACTCGGCGGCCTGGCCATGGGCTTTAATCCCGTGCCCGACTCCTACCCGCTGCTCGACATCGCCATCTTCGCCGATAACTGGCACGCCGTGGCCGATTTCCTTCAAACGCTCCTAAAGGAAGCCCGCACCGGGGTTCATTGAAATCTTCCACATTCATATGATTTATTTCCGCTTCAGCTTTTGGAGCGATATCAATATGACTCGGGATGCAATGCCTGGATATTTTGTTGCATCAACAAGCGCCTTCTCCACCCTGAAACCGCCCCCGACGTCCTGTCTGGATTGCGGGTCTGGGCCCGCAATGATTCCGGCCGGCGATTGCGGATCTTTATCCTGCCCCGTGTGTGGGCTCGATAAGTGACTCGGCTTTGGGTCTTTGCGCCGCATTCATAAAATTGACTCGCTATCGGCGCCTGGTTGACAGCTTTTTTATGGGTGACGGGATTTTTTAGCTCTGCTTGATAAACCGGCAGTCATGGACTAAATGTATTTTCCGCTCTGAGTAATAAGACATTTCAAGCTGAGATCCGGTGGTAATCGGGAAAGTTTTTGAGAGGGGAGAGTGCAGGGGAGACGGCTTTTTGTAAAAAGCCATCTCCCCTGCATCATCACTTCATTTTTTCGTTTCTGCCTTTGCCTTCCTCTTTCCTTCTACCGCTTTGCCATTCGCATCACCTTTGCCGATGGCGAAAGCGCAGGCGGCCATGCCCGCGAGAAGCACTGCGGCGAACAGCATGCCATTGCGGATACTGTGCGTGCGCTGGGCGATTTCACCGATGGCCGCGTTAAGCGCCACATTGCCCACGCCCGAGAACGCGATCACAAGTCCGGAGATAAGCCCAATGCGCTCGGGGTACCTGTTTCCGCCGATGGCCACGGTGGTGGCGAAGATGCCGGAAAAGCCCAGGCCCGTGAGCGTGAGAAACAGGGCGGCCAGGCGCACGTCGCTCACAAGAAACATGGCGATCCCGAAAACCGCGGACATGAGCGTGATGGCGCGCAGCAGCAGGTAATCCGGCACAAAGCGGCCCGCGATGGTGGTGAACACGCGGCCCACGGTCATGGAAAACCAGTACAGGGTGAGGAACAGGCTTGTGGTGACGGTAAAGGAAACCGATCCGCCGCCCAGGGCCAGGCGCAGTGTGTGCGCAAAGGGCCGCCCATGCAGCAGTTCCTCATCAAAGTAACGTACGATCCACGCGTTGATGCCCATTTCGCCGCCCACGTACAGGGCGACGACACCGCCCAGAAGCCACACCGTGGGGTGGCGCAGCATGGCCAGGGTTTCGCGCAATCCGCCCGGGGGCTCTTCCCGCGGCGCCGGGAAGGACTGCACGGCCATGACCCCGGCCATGGCCAGGGAGAACGAGCCGATTGTGAAATAGATCATGCGCCACGACATACCGTCCGTGAGCAGGTACCCGGCCACCGCTGGCCAGGTGAACGCGCCGATGCCGAAAAAGATGTGGAGCAGATTGAGGTTGAACACGCGGGTTTCGGAATACAGGGTGGCGATGAGCGCATTGACCACCGCTTCCACGGCCCCGCCGCCCATGCCCATGATAAACATGAAAACAAACAACAGCGTGAGGCTGGGCGCCTGCCCGAATGCTATAAGCGAAGCGCCCAGCAGGGCCACGCCCCCCACCATCACAGGCTTGAGGCCCGCGCGGTCTATGAGCCAGCCCGAGAACACAGTGGCCGCGATGAACCCGGTGAAGTGCGTGGCGATGAGCAGGCCCATGGCGCGCGCGCCCGCGCCGAACGATGCGGCAATGGGCGCATTGCACGGCCCCATGCTGGTCACGGTGAACGCATAACTCATCAGGTAAAGATAGCTTGTGTAAGTAAGCAGCCGTTTGTTCATGGTGCGCGCCGGGGGCCCTCCGCGCCGCGGGGCTCACACATTATAAGGCCCCGCCGCGCGTTTGAGAATCACAACCTGCGCACCGCATGACGCGCCCTGCGCCGGGATGCTACAATATACGCACACACATACGGGTTTGGAGACACGCCGCATGAAATTCAAGGACGCGATTACGCGCAACCTGTCATTGAAAACAGAATACGGGGCCGGGGGCCGCGTGGCCGGGGGCCTGTTCAACCGCCGCGTGTTCAAGAGGCAAAGCTACCGCCTGGACGGCGCATCCCAGGAGGATGTGATCCACGAGCATGAGTGGAAACTGGGCCCGGTGTGCGTGACGCACCGCAGCCACAACCCCAACCTGTTCAGCGGCGACCCGCACGAAGTGGGCGTGTCCCTGTTCCGCCTCATCGGCGTTTATTCCAATGACAAAGACCTGCTGGTCAAAGCCAAAACCGGGCTCAACGTGGGCGTGCTGCGCACGGCCCTGGGGCTTACCCCAGCGCGCGCCCTGGCCGCAGCCGTGGACCTGGATGCGGCCGCGCGCGCAGGCTTCCGCCTCAACCTCACCCGCCTGCTTGACGATATCAAGCGCGGTGATGATGAATTGTCCCGAACCGAGCCCGAAGACGCAGACCTTGATTTCAGCTAACTCGCGGCCATGACCTCGCCGGCCAGGGTGCGCGCCAGTTCGTGCGCCACGTCCATGGCGTCCTCGGTGAGGTTGCGCGGCACGGTGCAGCCCGACACCACAAATTTCCCGGCCACACGGAATTTCGTTAATTTCTGCATGCGGTCGAAAATCTGCTTGGGCGATTTGGTCTGCGGCTCGATGGGTCCGTCGCACGTGATGAGCAGGGCCGCGTGCTTGCCGTCCAGGAACGACTTGTGCTCCGGGGTCCTGTAGCCCTTGGCCAGGCACATGTGCCGGTCCAGCAGGCATTTCATCTGGCCCGTGAAGCTCCAGAAGTACAGAGGCGACGCATACACAATGGCGTCCGCCTTGATCATGCGCTCGAAGATCCACGGCGCATCGTCCTTGATCACGCAACCCGGCTCGTCCAGTTTGCGCTGGCAGTTGTAGCAACCCAGGCATCCTTTGATATCCT
>Ga0351878_1012_pt1 | contig 62448 bp, 74 predicted proteins | sample BONcelFGM3001D14_FD_206781 | JGI IMG/M metagenome (GOLD analysis project Ga0351878, IMG submission 206781) | Enriched cells from coal bed in the Powder River Basin, Montana, United States - BONCAT cells FGM rep3 HSBNCT.FGM.300.1.D14 ...
CATTACTCAGCAGAAAAAGCCAAGCCACTACCCGGTAAGTTTGCCACTACATACCCAAAAGTGGTGCCATGGGGGCAGGATAACGATCTGCCCCAACTCATACTTGACCGTGTGGGTAAGGATTATTTTATGAGCCCCAACCTGCTGTTTAATGTGCTGGTGGGTTATGGCGACGGCATTATGCCCGCCAAACGCATTATTGAAGGCGAAACAGTGCGCTTTGTGCCCTACGAAGGCAATGCCGAAGTGCGCACCTTTTTTGAAGAAAACAACACTGTGTCGTATCTACTCGAACAGTTAACTGATCTTAACTGGTTTTACAATGTTTTTCCCGAGCTGATCTTCAATAAAGAAAATGGCGCAAAGCGCAAGATCGTGCAGATCGACAGCAAAGAAGCCATGTTTAGCCGGTGGAGCGAAGCCGGAAAAGACGACAAAGGCCGCGGAGTGATTAAGTATCACTATTACAGCAGCCTGTGGGGTGATGGCGGCATGACAGACGCCGACATTATTATTACACCTGTGCTCGACCGCCGCAGCCCTGTGCGCCACCTGCGCGAAATGATGAAAGAGGACGAAAACAAAACAGTGGCATCGCGCCGCAACAGGGTTATTGTGCCTGTGTCGTTGCCCACTCCCGGCAAGCCTTACTACAGCAAGCCTTACTGGTTTGCGTTGTTCGACAGCGGAGTGTACGATTTTGGGCAAAAAATCATGCCGTTCAAAAATGCAGCCCTCGACAACCAGGCTAACATTAAATACATCATTGAGCTGGGGCCCGGATACTTTGAGGATATCTTCCGCCGCGAGCGCATCACCGACGATAAAAAGCAGGAAGAGCGCCGCAAAAAGGAATATGCCGATTTTGATAAATTCCTCAAAGGCCACAAAAACACACACAAAAGCATCATCACCTTTCAGAAGTATGGGCCTGATAACAAGCCTTATCCTATGGTCACCATCAAGCAGGTTGAAAGCAAGGTGGGTGGGTCAATGATTTGCCTGATGGCACGAAGAAAAATCATAGCTAGCATGTTTTGATGCAAAGCTATATTGAGGGTGGCGCGGCAAAAAGGACAAATTAAAAAACCCCCGCCATTGTAGGGCAGGGGTTTGTCAAAAAACAACGAATCATGCAAAGCACATTTTAAAACCTGTCGGCACGAATGAGGTTTTCGAGTTTTTCGGCAAACTCATCAAGCCTATAAAGGGCTGTTGCCATTTTCTCTCTCACATCATGCTCATCGTTAAATTCTTTGCTTCTGAGGAGTGCGTTTTGAATCATGAACAGGTTTTTGCGAAAATACGCAGTTGATTTTTCACTTGATTCGAAGGTAAGCTGATCGGTGAGTTCCTCAACAAGATCAACAAACTCAGGGGTGATCGTTTTGCCACCAATAACCAGTTTAGCATCGTTTACCATTATAGGCCTCCTTTCTGGTTATGTTCGGGAAAATGCATCTGCAGCTGGGCTTTGGATTCGAGCCAGTCGGCATAGTTAAACCTGATGGCCTCGCGGAATTTTTCGTCGGCTTCTTTCAGGCGTTCCTTGGCGGTGTTAAACTCGTGGCGGATGGCATCCTTAATTGATGCGGCCTCCTCGATAAGTGTTGCGCGGTGGTTAACATAGTCGGCATAGCTGCGGAAGTGGTTATAAAGAGCATCGTAACACTCCATTTGATATCTGAGCACACTTTCGCGGGCTTCTTCCTTCACGTTGCGGCTGTCGATCCTAAACAACCAACCGAAAACATACTTGAACGGAATTGTGACCATTTCGCGCTCCTTTTGATCAGCTCCAACCATTACGTTTAGCGTAACGGTTGAACCTAAAATTGGATCAGTTTTAAGCCTCGTAAATTGGGGTTCGTAAGCGATGCCTAAAGCATCGCAAATTGGTCTCACGGCAACTCTTTGTTCGCCGTCTTCGATCAAAACAATTTTTGTGTTGTTGATCGTTGCAACTGTGGTTACCTTAACCGTGGTTGCGTCTTTTTGGGTTGACATAATTAATAGGGTATTAAATTAATGAAAAAAGGCAGGTCGCTGTCAACCCCTTTAGCTATACGCCAAAAAGACTTGGGACTTACACCCATCCGCCTGCCAATATTTTTCTGATGTCTTAAATGTGATTGCATATAGCTTAAAGAAGTTGACCCTACAAAGATAAGCTATAAATTTAATTTGTCAAGTGTTTTTACCAATTATCCTGCTTTATTTTTGTCATGTAATTTTTTAGGTCTGTCGCAATTAGTTGTATATCTGTTACTATTGTTTCATAATTATGTTTGCAGTCGGCTGCATTTTTTTCAATTCCTTTCTTGCCTATCATGTTCGGGTTTATCGAATTTGTTTTATAATATTCCATCATGCCATCATAAGTGCTTTTCAATTTCCATTCTTCTAAAGTTGTGTATTCATTGCCAGATATCAGTTTCGTGCTAATTTGCATAAACTCATATCTATATCTACCATCTTTAAACTGGCATTTTATTGTAAAGTATGTGATTGAGGCAAGTTTTAATCTCCCAAACTCTAAAGTTGATTCAGTGTTGCCTTTTGCAATAATTTGTTTGCTTTCAGGATCATTCATTTGAATAACCTTGTTGGCATCATTAAAGATAAGAGCAAACCATTCATTGGCAAGTGTGTAAAGCTGATTTGCGGTCATGTTTTCCACTTCAACCACTTCTACAAATGAGATTGGTTCTTGGGCTTTGGCCAATGCGGCACAAGCCAGGGTAATAACTAAGATTATAGTTTTCATATGTTACATAATTTGGTGTGTAAATTTAGGAATAAAAAAACCACCAACACATGGCTGGTGGTTTTTTTGGGCTTTGTTGCTCTGTGGGCAGTCGAAACTACCATGGTGCAGCTACACGATAGGGCTACTTCTCAGTGATCAGGACTGCCCTGGTCCTTCACAATTTGCCCGGTTATCCCTATTGTCGCCGGGCGAAACTCCTCATCGCTGCACCTTTCATCTATGGAATGGGTATGGATTCGGGTTTGTGGAGCGAAGATACAAATAATTAAATTGGTTTCTCAAAGTAATTCAGCAACTTTTCAAGCTGATCACTTCTGAGCAATGATTTTTGGTTTAGAAACTCATTGATAGCTGCGCGGCGAACACCTGTTGCCTCACTGAGTTTCTTCTGGCTGACTTTATGGTCAGTCATCAATTGTTTGAGTAGGTCGCGGAATGAGATCATGAATTTTGTGGTTTATAATGTTTCCATCCATTTCTTTATAATTTCATCTTCTCTTTTAAGTTTATTCTTATGTAAGATCTGATCTTTTGTATAGTTGAAATCAAAGTCCCGATTCCATGTTATATTGCCCTCCCAATCGCAAAGCAATATCCGTTTAACCATGTACTTGCATGCGCCAATATCATCGGTGTCACCAAACCTGCTCCATTGGTATTTGAAAAGTTTACTCAAATCCGGATGAATGCTGTCGAGTAAAAAATCTTTGTACTCTTTCCATGATTTAAAGTTATCAGGAAGGTTTTTGATTGAATAAATCAGATTTTCTTTTCCATAAATTGCAGCTGTGTGAACACCTTGTAACCTGGCTTCCAACTTATCATATGTCTCTGGTTCAAGTTCCTGAAGATCGGTCAGGCATCTGAAGGCTTTTTCATGAACTAGATTAGATACGCGGAATGTTTTCAGATTACCACCCAACATATACATTTTGTCATAAATGCGGTTGTAGGGATAATTGCCCTCTATGATGTATTTCCAAACATCTGTATAACGCCAGTCAATCAATGGATAAGCACGGTGTGGAAGATTTTTACGACGCAACCAAAATAAATCGCTGTTTTCACCAAACATCACAAAACGCCTGTCTGGACTCTCCTCAGCACGTAAACCTATGATCGAAACACTTTTGCCTGGCTGTTTACGAAGGTTTTGCCCAACCCACAGGTTAAACTTATGAAAGCGTTTTGGGTATTTAGTTTCAATTTTATGGATGGCAATAGAGTTTTTTTCGCGCACCCATTTTTCACCTTCACCCCATGCCCACAAAAACAATTGCTGCTGACTGGCTGCATTGGTCATGAAGATCGGCACCTGATACCACAGTGGGATTACATTGGGTTGTGTCATAGCCCATTCAATAAAATCGATCGTGCCCTGGTATTCTGCCTCTTGATCCTGAAAGTAAAGGATGAATTTGCGATCGCGTTTCTTAGCTTCATCATTCACCAGGTGAAACAAAGCAGTGCTGTCTTTGCCGCCTGAAAACGACAACGAAACATTGTTATAGTGGTCAAACAAATAGGCAATTCTTTTGAGGGTGGCATGCAAAACGTTGTCAACACCTCTTATAGCAGTGCGACCCATTTAGTATTCAGGCGTAATATCATCGCCTGCCTCCACAATTTGACGTTCAATTGAATACGGAACACCCTTAATTTCGGATGCAATACCTTTCAAACCAATAAGGCGCTGCACTTCTTCAAGAGTCATTCCCAGCTCCTTCATGATTTTTATTTCGTCCCAACCAGCTTTAAGCATTGCCACCAGTGAAGCTTGAAGCTCAACTTCATGCTTACCTCTTGCCCTGTTGTGACGCACTGTTGAGGCCATGCGGTCGCTGATGTCTTTCTCGATTACCGAAACCGGTAGCATGCCATTTTCTCGTTCATAAATATTTTGGTAGCGCAGCATAATGGTATAGCGGTGGAAACCATCAACAATTATATATTTATCGCGTTCTTTATCATAAAAACAAACAATAGGCATGGTGTATCCATCGGCCTTAATGCTTTGATAAAGCAGGTCCATTTCACGTTTCGCCACATGATTTGGGTTGTAATCATTGGCTTCAATTTTATCAATCGGCACGGCAATGATATTGTATACCGGGCTTTTAAACTTTTTACTCATAACTCTGATTTTATTTCTTCTTTCGTTTTTCCTTTAAAATACTCTAGCATATCAATCTTTTTAGTAATATTTCGATCAATCAGGTTTTCTAAACCAACATCACCCGTGAGATCCCAATAATGGCAGTCGTATTCCTGTCCGGTGCGAAAGGTTCGGCGGCTGCTTTGAGTGCGTAGGGCAAAATCCCAAACTTTGTCAAAATAAACAGTATTGTTTAAGTGTTGCAGGTTGAGCCCGAAAGCTTCTTTTTGATAACTCAAAACGGTAGCTTTCGGAAAATTTTTTCGGCAGGCTTCGGCACTGCGGATGAACTTGGTAAAGATGATTGTTCTCTCCTGATCAATCTCTTTAAAAAGCTCGTCCAGTACTTCAAACTTACTTTCTGTGTCGCAATACACGTGCTGCATCTTTTGGGTCATTTCCAAAAAAATGTTGTTATTCTTCCAGATCAAAGTTTCATTGTCAAGATAATGTTCCTTCAGGTGCATGTATTCGTCTTTTGAATCCTGGTCAAGCTTATAATCCAACACCGAATACACCTGTTTGATAGAAAGTGTCAAATCGCATTCATACACATAATGCCTGATCAGACTGTACAGGTAATCTATGTTTTCGAAGCCTGTGATAAACTCTTTGGAGTACTGCTTATAACCACCGAAGCGTTTGGTGATCGTAGTATACTCACAAAATATATTCTTAAACTCCGCAAGATTCATGTTCAGAATCATCGGCGAAAGAAAGTTCATCTGGCTCCACAAGTCAAGCAAGTTGCGACTAAGCGGGGTACCATTCAGAATCAACTTATAGCTTGATAAGTGTCCCAGCTCCTGAAGTCGTTTTGTTCGCTTGGCTTCGCTGTTCTTGATCTTCAAGCTTTCATCAACTACCAAGAAGCAAGATTTAGCGGCTTGAATTTTTTTGTAAAGCTCAAGGTAAATCCTGTCCGAGCTTTGAATGCTCTCGATGCCGTAATAAATGGCTGGTGCTTTAAAGCCTCCCCATTTTACAACTTCATCCATCACTGTTGCAACACCTAACGGACTGTTTATAGTGCTGTATGGACCAATCCAAACGACCAGATCAAGATCTGCAACTGCATTCACAAGTTCAAGGGCTACCCGTGTTTTACCTGTGCCAGGCTCCATAAACAAAGCTGCTACTTTATATGGCAACAGCTTTGTTTTGGCCTCTTGCTGATCACTTTGTAAGGTTTTCATGTATATTGGACTCAACCGGTTCTACATGGGTAGGCTTGTGCTTTCGCACAGTATAGGTAGGCAACATATTACCGGTTTCTGAATCAAACCAGGCTTCTTTTTTTGTACTGTATTGGAGCTCTTTTTTTTCGAGTATCCATGAGGCAATCCACCATGCATCAGATTTTTGAACTTCGTAGTCCTGCCCAAACACCTGGCTTTTTGGAATAATTGCTTCCGATCCGTCGAAAGCGGTAGCTTTATAGGCCCGGTCAGATATACTGACCAGGCTTTGTAGTCGGACTGAGTAGCATTTAGTTTTCATCAGTCACTTCGATAAAGTAAACAAAACGATCTACATCTGAACAACTGAACGCGCCTCTGTTAGATGCGTGTGCCCTGATAAATGTATTACGGCCATCAGCTGTTAATAGTAACATAGTGTTACGATACCTTGCAAGTTGATTTTCACTCATCCAACTTTCCCATTCTTCAGCCCTGTTCGTAAAACCTTTGGGATGATTATCATAACAATCTTCTTTCAGATTGCGGTAATAATCAAGTTCCGAAATTACTTCACCAATGACGAACTCATCAACATCATCTTGTCCTCTATGGCCAAAATAAATGGTTCTGATTTTTTTACCCTTGAGTGATTCTGCGATGTCGGTTGTGAGAATCTTTGCAGTTTTGTTTTCAACTGCTGCCCTCATTTGATTTTTTGCTTTCATATACTTTCTGCCCATTGTCCGGTGGCGCCCCGGTTTTAATTATTATACAAATGTACGCTTTTTAGTACATATAAGTCAAGTATTATTTTACTTTTTTTTCAATTATTTGATATGTTTTTTCTATCAGCCTGCAAAACAGTATAGTAATACCAATCAGCCATCCGGCTCATTACACGTGCCATTTTGTTTGCAAGCTGCTGTGTTTTTATCTCAGGCACACCATCAGGAAACTGAGTAGCTACCAAAAGGTAAGTAAACTTATCATCCGAGGTCTCAGCGCCTAAAAAAGGTAAACCTATATCTCTCAGCTCGATTTCAAATAATTCTGCTTTCTTTATAGCATCCTCTCTATCAACATACTTAAATATTTCAATGATCATTCGAGGGTTGCCATTAAAACGGATGAAGCTGCGGGATCCTTCCTGGTAAAATTCTTTCTTAGGAGCTATATCCATCATAGTTTTATTTAGGCACAAACTTACAAAATGATTACGAAACTCTGCACAGCAGTGTTTCTTAAAAATATGTTTGCCAACTTGCAGGTACTTTGAAAAAGTGCCTGCTTATGGCACAATACATGCGCCCACTTATTAAGACACTTTGATCCGGGCGCATTCCGCTTTCCCCCGACGAAGGAGGGGCGCCGGGGTGTACGATACCGTACACCCTTGCACCCTCATTCTGTCGGCTTACTGTGTTATTATTATCCTATCTTCCAACACTTCAACCGTTACCCGGGTTCGTGGCTCAATTCCTGCCTGCCTCAACCACTCGCCACACAACAACAATTTAGGGCGGTGCTTCGATGTCTGGCGTCTGTAGCCTTTTGCCGGTACAATATGGGTCTGAACTTTTAATGATCTGATCATGCTGCAACCTCCTTCCCGATCTTTTCAACCTGTAAACTGGTAAACAGGTAGCATGTTGGAAACCATTTTTCTTCCTGCTCTTCGCTCTCGGGTTTGGGTTCGGGCTGCCCTTTTGCCAGTGCTTTAGGCTTCGCCCAAACAAGGTAGCCCTTTTCGCCTTTTCTAACGCTGTAGCCTAAAGCCTTCCACCCTGCAAAGGTGTTCAGCTCGAGGTGTTCGATGTTGTAAAAGTCCTCACCTAAAAGAGTTTCATTAACAGAACCTTCATACACTCCCTCTTTAATTCCCATTTTGATTATTTTGCTAACCTCTTTAAGGTATTGCCGTGCTGCCTGTCTGCTCATTCTTCGATCTCCTTTCTAAGCTGTTGCGCTTTCTCGTTGATCTTGTCAAGCATAATATTAATGCATGCTTCAATGATCAGGGAGTTTGTGATACTGAAAACCTTTTCGCCTTCCCTGTAATCATTGAAAACAGTCATTTTTAGTGAATACAGTTTGGTGTCCAGTTCTCCGGCGTTCACCTTTTGCGATACCTTTCCCAGGGCTTCTATCAAGGTTTTGCCGTGTTCGGTAAACGTTGCCAGGTCGTTTATTTTCCGCTGCTTCTCCTGATAAAACTGGATTGCCTCGTTCAGGTTTTTCGGCTTCTCCTTTAACAAGGCTTCCAGCTCCATGATGCGTTTTTGCATCTGCTCGGGGCTTATTGCTGCGGGTTGGGGTTTGGCTGCCTGTGGGGCTGCGTTTTGGGGTTCTGCTGCGGCTTTGGTTTCAGCTGCTGCGGGCTTCGGCTGTGTGCCGTTCTTTTGTGGTGTACTCATAAAAATGGAATCGTTTTTTAACAGGTGATGCCCCTGCTTTAATTAGTAATTGAATACGCTACAAAAATACAACCAGTAATAAACTTTAGTCGTATGATTAATAAGTACATACGTTTGTAAACGTATATAAACGTTTGTCAACGGATAATTTACCGTAATCTTTTACTTCTTTCTTCGTTCCTGTCTTTCAGTCGGTTAGCAAATCAATATCAACCATAAGCGCAACGTTTTGCAGTTTCGTTGCGCTTTGGTTCGACGATAGTCCACGCACCGCCCTCTCTGCGGCTCGTAATTTCCTACTGTTATTTTATGTTATATGCTTGATTGTGTGCGCTTTACTGTTGGTGTGCAACAGCAGGTCGCTTCCCTTCAAAGACATCGTGCGTGATGGCATTGTGTGTGCACAATGACAACATGCGCGATACCTTGTTAAAGGTTCGTAGCTTATGCCGCAGGCATGTGCTTAAGAACTGAAATGTGTTAGTGATCCCCCTGCACTGTAGTGCGGGAAGAAGTTAAGCCCGATGAACAGGGTGTCCCATGCGTCTGTTCCATCGGTGCGGTATTCCAACAGATCGTCATCAGTTTCGGCGAGTTTTTCGCCGCTTTTGTCTTTTTCAAATCCGGCATGGCCGGTCTTTATGCCTGCCATTTCGAGGGCAGGCAGCAGGTGTTGGTTGTTATCCTTGTTGAACATCGGAAACAAGTATTTGCGCCCGGTAAGTGCATCATCAATGTATTGATGCTTGAGCATGTGGCCCATGGGGTTGCCAACAAACATCAGTGTAACACTCCAGTTCTTTAATGTAAGGGTGTTGTAGATGATGTCAATAAAGCTTTCGGCTTGCTCATCAGCGTATGCACTCTTGATTGCAGTGCTGTCATAATAAACTACCACCTCACGTGTGGGGTGGTACTTATAGTAATCATCCCAATCTTCGAGCAGCGAGCGCAGTTTGCGCGTGTGCTTGGTATAAAAACTGGATAGTGTGCGCATCATCATATCATGAGGTTGGCCGGTAACCACCCAGTTGATGCTTGCATTGTAGTCAAAGGCAATGTAGAGCGGCATGGATGGATTGATGTCGGCATCCTGCATACAGTTTTGTTTGCTGATGATTTTAAGATCCAGGGTGCCATGTGCGGTGCGTTGGTTGTCAATAAAATTGTTGTCGTATGCAGTGTAGTAATGTATCTGGCTATCAAGGTTGGCATAAAAGCCCTGAGTGTTTTTGATGCGCCTTTTGTTCATGATGCTTACCTGGAAGGTGATGGGGGGCAGGTCGCGCTTTTGCTGTGCAATATATTCAGGGCGCAATACTTCGAGGTTGGTTATGGTGTCATACTCAACATACAAATGCAGATGGCGGCGCATGGTGTTCAGGTAGCGCTCGTTGGCTGCTATTTCGCGGGTAAAGTAAAGGCTTGGCTTGCTGCCTGCTTCTTTGCGCAGACGGTTAATTTCATGTACAGTGGCCTCGATGGATCTGAGCAGTTCGCGGTCCATCTTGGATTCGTTATCCAATATCCAGCTGCCTTCCTTGCCAAAAGGCATATCGGTGATGATATCAAAGCCTTTCTTGTAGTGGCAGTCTTCGAACTTTCCGGGAGTACCCGAAAGAGTTGGGATAACTTCCTGAGTAAACTTTTCCTTTTTCACTGCACGGCCTTCATCAACCATGCCCCAATCGGTTGTTAATGAGTTGGCCGAAAGCTTCACATCCTGGCTAAGTATGTGCATGATACTACCATTGTACCAATGCACTACATGTTCCCATTCGGTCGGCACTATGTGAGGAAGCTTGAAGTTCATGAACGGTGGTGCCTTGCGGCCAACAAAGTAGTGCTTGTCTTCTTTGTAGCCAAGCCGATCCAAAGCCGCTAGTGTCCCCGGAAGGGTGCGCGAAAGCGCCTGCTTAAAGGTGTCGGCATAAAAAAAGCCTATTGAGCGGGGCATTGCCTGAATACGCCGGATCATACGCGGCCCGGCAATACCATCAGTTTTACCAAACCTTCGGGATGCAACAAGCGTAAGCGAGTTGGGGTCAATCAGGTGTATGTATTGCTGACCAGGGTTCAGGTAGAATTTTTTACTCATTTCACAACCTCATATTCGGCATCCTCAGTGCGGCCGGTTATCTTGTTGTATTTTTCGCGCAGCTTGCGTTGCACCTCTTTGAGGTTTGGAATAGGCTCGAGGCCCAGAACCGACACATCACCGGTTACCTCAAAGGTTGGCGGCACAATGTCGTCATATGGCAATATGTTGTCATCCTTATGGTTAAGCTTGTGCACTTTAACCAATGCTGCAGCTGCTTTGATGATTGCTTCGGCGCGTTTAACTTCAAGTGGTGTTTCGGCATCATTGGCAAGTGTGTAGGCTTTCATAATCATTTCAGATGCCCTGAACCGTTGAAACTCTTTGCCTGCCTGCATCACATTGCCCAGCAGGATCTTCACCTGGTTGATGTCGTGGTAAGCTACACTTTGGCTGATGCCGAAATATTCGGATTTCAGCCAATTCACCATTTCTTTGTCAGATAGTGACCAATCAGCAAGCCATTTGGTAAATATGGCGCGGTAGCGCAGCAACATTTCCTGCTCCGGTTTGGTAAACTCCCTGGAGCTTACCTTATCTTCGGCAAACAAATGGCTGTGGATCTTCTCCAGGAATGTTTTTCTATCGCTCATTGTGTCGTTTTTCGAACTGTATTTGTGCGCTGATGTAGCCGTCAACCATTTCTTCGGCCTGTGGGCTGCCGTTGCGTGCCATTTTTACCACATTCTCACGGATTAGTTTTTTGCTTTTGGTTTTGCCACGGAAATAAGCTTTGTATGCATCGCCTTTACGGTTGTTGATGCATTTCATGAAAGCCTCAATATCCAGATCGAGCAGTATGGCAATTTCATCGGCTGTAAGAAAAAGCCCTGAAAGCTCCTCAATTTCGGCAAGTTGTTGATCAAGCAAATGCATGGATATCTATTTTTTGCGCTTTATCCCATGAGTTTTGCAGTTTGCCCGAAAAGTAGTCCCACATCGGAATAGAGTTGGTGATAACTCCGGCCTCGATTTTGTCGTTTATGTTCAGGTTGGCCGACGAAACAATGGTGATCAGTCGGTTCATGTAGTGGATCAACACTATTTTGCTGTGGTTTTTGGTCAGGCGGATCTCGTTGGCAACGTTGAGCCCAAAAAACAGCATCATAAGTTTGTGGCGCTGAACATTGTTGTCGAGCAACAAGGTAAGATCAGCAATGATGTTTTGCTCCTTGAGGCGCATAAAGGTGCGCACAGCGTTTTCGGTTATCGAAAAGCTGCTGATGCGCACCAGCGCAGCTTCGTTATAATGCAGCAGCACATGCTCGATGAGCTCGTGCATGCTGAATTCGCCCTCGCTGTAGTAAGGCAACACAAACTGACCAGGATCACTTTTGTCCGGTAATTTTGGCAATGAGCTTTTCATATGATACGTTCCATTTATCGAGTTCCTGCATTCTTTCGTTCACTTTCAGCTTTTGTTCAGGCTTATCGCTCAGATAATACCGTCTGATGTAATTCAAATTAGCTTCGATTCGCTTTTGGCGGTCTAAATCAGAAAACTGCTGATCGGATTGATTTGTAGTTTGTTCTTCTTGCTTTTTTACTTCCGGATTTTCGTTCCACTCGCGCAATTTGGCATAGTTTGCGGCAACAATTTCGTCAGTCTCAATTATTTTGCTGGTCAGCTTTTGGGCTTCGGTTTGATCAGTTGAAAGCTTTAGCCTGTTGTGGTAGCTTTTAAGGTTGTTGTGCAGATCAGTCGTTTGCAGGTAGAGCAGTTTTAGATCTTCGGGCAGTTGGTCAAAGTTGATGTGTGGCATCACAACCAACGGAGTTTTGCGCACCACAGCGGCATGATGGGGCGTTGCCTGCTGCTTTTGTTTGTGCACCGGTGGCTGTATGGCTTTTAATGTTTTGGCTGGCCTGATGTTGTGGATCCGGGCATGGTTGTGCAAGGCCCTGAAAAGCATGTTTTGGCGCATGGCATCAGGCTTGGCCACAGCAAAAAATTTGAGTTTGGAAGCATCAAGCTTCAGCTCTTTGTAAATCTCAAGGGCTTCGGGGTAGTTTTTTGCACCCTCAAAAAGCCAGTTGGCAAGACGTGTCATGGTTTTAAGTATTTTGCTGACAAAGCTACATTCACGTAATTACGCCACAAAGGACAAAAAAGCCCGCTTGTGGCGGGCTAACAGGGAAAAAGTGTACTTAACAACAGGTATTCACTAATCAAAACGCAGTCAATAAAATCGTAGTGCAATCAGGTTTTCGGAAACGAACCATAGTGTGCAGGTGTCGTTCGGTGGCCTATCGTGCTCAATTTGGTTTAGATTATAGTTATTGATAGCACTTGTCTGCCGTTCGTGCGGGCTTATGGCCCACAAATTTTGCATCTCGCAGCTGGTGTTTACGGCAGAAATCTCCATCGGCCAGATATACACAACATCAACCACCATCGGTGTGATAATGTTTGCCTGGCAATCCATGGCAATCTGATCCGGGGTTTCGATAGTTAGGGTTAAGCAATCAGATGCAGGAGGCCCCACATCGGCTTCAACCGGCACAGCCAACACAATGAAGGCCATGAGGCTTAAAAAAAAGAACCATTTTTTCATGCAAATTGGTTTTTTAGGTGAAACAATAGGTTAATAACAATCAAGAATTCAAAAGTAAATCAGCGCCCCCCAAAACCGAAAGGACAAAAAAAAGCCCGCCATAAGACGGGCCGATGAAAGCAAACCAAAAACAAGCTTCCTATTTTTCCCATGGCGATGGCTCAGGGAACAGATTTTTGAGCAGATCCTGCATCTTGGGTGTCATGCCGGCTTCTGAATGGTTAAAAAACTTCTTAGTCCGCAGTTGGTCGTTAACAGCTGACCAGTTGGGGTCTTTGCGGTTTACGGCAAAAGCTATGCAGTTTGTTTCTTCGAGGCTGAGCACATAGGGCAGCTCGTCGTTATGATAGTAGTTAAAGTATATGTTCTCGGGCAGAAGCCTTACATTTTCCAGATCGAATTCGGTGATCATTGCCTGCAGCTTGCTTTTTTCGTAGCGATAGGGCAGGTGTGTGCTGTAGTTGCGCATGGGCATCCGACGGCGCACAAGCTCGTTGTAGGTAGCTTTGAGGTCATCATGGTAAACGCTTTTACCAATGATGCGTGCAACTTTTTGTCTTAGGTCGATTGCAATCACCTTTGCAATGCACAAGTCGTGGTAAGTAACTTTGTTGATGAAATAAATGTCATCATTGCTCCAGAAAAACTCCTCATTTACATGGTCGCTTGCTATGACAGCAAGTTTTTTCTGAATGACATCGAGGCGTGGCGATTTGCCGCTATAGGGCACTTTGATGTAAACAGCTTCTTTGCTCAGCCACTTGGGTTTGTCGCCCACGATGATTATGCGCACTTGCCCTTTATAGTTTTTGTGGATGGAGCGCAATGCGTATTTAAGCTCCTCCCACTGGGCAAATTTTTCCACGTGCGGAATAACAATGTCAGTTACATGATCTTTCATTTTGTTTTTGGATTAAGCATGCAAAAAGCCCCTTTATCAGGGGCTTTTCGCACATTGGTTTATGTTACACTCCGATTCCTTCGCTCATGAGCGATGAGTCAACAGGCAGATCGCCCTGGTAGATCGGTGCAGCACCGATTCCGAAATCAGTGATTTCGTAGGTGTAGCCTTTGTCGTCGGATGAGGCTGTGCCGCTGTCGTCGGAGGCTTTGCATACCGCGGGAATGCTTTTGTTGCCCACAAGGCGCATGCGCCCGTTGTGGTCGGTTACAACAAAAAACATGTTGGCGTTGGTAGTGGCAATATCGAAACCAATTGCAGCTGCATTGGTATCAGGATATTTCCAGGTGATGGTACGGGTTTTTGTCATGGCATCGCGCTCGCCTTGTGCTTCGCCTTTGAGGTTGAGCTTGGTGAGGGTACCATACATCGGTAACATGGTTTTTCCGGCCTTCATCACGATGTTGCTGGTGATCACGCCTGCATTGCTCATGCTGGCAGGATTTGATGGCAACTCGGGAATGGTTTCGGCTTCTTCGGTAAAACCGTAGTAGCCTATAGGCCTCAAGCCGGGAATGTTTGCTGTTCCGGGAGTCCAGTCGAGTGATTCAAAGTTCATTGTTTCTATTTTTTAAGTGTGATCGATTGATTTAACTTACACAGAAACGCTTTCGCTTCCGCTACCACTGTCGGTGTAATCGCCGGAAACCGGGTTAGCCACAGGCGAACCTTCGTTCACAACAAACTTGTAAGGGTGCATGCTGTTGATGCGCAATCCGACATCGAACTGAAGCCAGAACTGAACGAGGTTGGGATCTTCGAAAATATTGCGCACCTGCACAAATTGTTCGTCGCCCATGGTGTTCATACCGAGGTCGATGTTTCCTTCAACCTGAAGGGTAATACGTGCGCCGGTGCCTATAGCAAAGTGTTTTACAACTTTAAGTTTCGGCATGTTGGCGCGGTCCTGCAGGTGACGCACGAAATCTTCAAACTCAACGCCTTTGTAGCGCAGTTTGTTGGCAAGTGCATCGGCACAGTGGTAGTAGATGGCAATTGGCAAGCGCAGCACAGGCGTGCCGTTCAATGCGAATTTGACATGTACTGAGCGCAACCAGGCAACAAGGGCATCCCAGGCGTCGGTGTCGGTTTCAGAAGCTGGGGCGCTGAAGCTACCTGAGTTGATCATGTTTTTTTCGGCAATGCTGATTTCGCCGCTGGCGATAGAGTTATCAATCAGGGTGTCGATACCGTCAACGAGTCCCATCGGGCTTTTGTCGGCAATGTTGCGTGTTGCGGGGAACAGTGCATCAAGGATGTCTTCCGAAACGGTGCGCACCTTGTTGATGATAACCATCTTTTCGAGCGGGTGTTTTTTGCCCTGGTTGTCAACCTTGTTGGCTGTTGGGTCAAAAAGCACATTTTTTTCGCGGTAGTTGCGGATGTGGTCCTTGATGGCGGCATATCCGGGATGAGTAATCAACGAGCGCTCGGTGAGCTTCGCGATCTTGCTGTAGATGATGTCTTCGTCCTGAGCATATGGCTTGGTGATTCCACCTTTGCGCAGCTCTTCGATGATGGTGTCCTTGTAGTTCACCTGGATCAGGCGAATACCAAGATTTGCAAGTTCAGGAATAAGCACTGCATAAGGCAGCACTTTAAACTCGCGGTCGTACTTTTCGGCGGCTCTGGTGAGGCCTTCGATGTTTACTACTTGTGTCATTTTGGGTATTGGGTTTTTAGGGGTTTATGACTTGAGCAGGCCTCAGATGCCGTACTCCTGTTTTACTATTTCAATAGCCTCAGCGAGCGGCGTGTTTTCGTCAACCAACATACTTGTGTCGGTTGCACCTGTTTTCACCTGAGGGATAACAGTTGCAGCTTCTTCGGCAGGTTCGTTGCGCAATTGGGCAACTTCGGCCTCGAGCTCGGTAATGCGGCTGTCGCGCTGTGAAATAACATCATTGGCTTGTTGAACCTGCAATTGCAGATCGTCCTGTGATGCTTCGGGGAGTGCGGCTTCGATAGCATCAAGCTGTTCTTCGCTCAGCGAGCTGAAGCCTTCGTCGGTGGCCAGTTCGGTAATACTAAGAACTGACATGATTTTCGAATACTTTTTCATGGATGATTTGGGTTTATTGTTTGCGGAAATAGGTTTCGGGTTTTGTTCGGCAAGCTCTGCAGCGCGGATAATGGCATCATCGAGGCTTCCGATTTTGTCAATCATGATGCCCAGAAGATCCTTTGCATAAAACATTCTGCCTGTAAGGTGCTCTTCCTTAACTTTTGGGAAGTTTTGCCTGATTACTTCCTGGAAACGGGTTGCAATTGGATCGAGAAATATTTTTTTATACTCGTCATACTTGCCTGCTCTAAGGTCTTCCCACATTTTAACCTTATCGGGCGAAAGGTTCGACACGATGGTGTGTTTGCGCACCCCTCGTTTTTCCCAATACGGATCAATGTCATAAAACGAAAGCAAAACACCCACTGAACCGATTTCGTCGAGTTCGGTGGTTGCCATCAACTCGTCGCAGTTGCTCATAACCCACAGGTTGGCACTGGCGCAAAGGCCATCAACGAGCCCTATTTTAGGTTTCTTCAATCCGGCAACGGTATTTCCGAGCACTTCGGTACCGTCAACAGTTCCGCCGGGGCTGTCGCCAACAATAACATGAGCAACAACCGAAGGATCATTGTCGAGTGCGCGAAGAGTGGCGCCTATGGTTGCCATGCCGCTGGGGCCGCATTGCTGATCATCTTTCATCATCACACCTTTTATATGTGTGATGGCGATGTTGCGGGCTACTGAACGTCCTGATCCGGCACCGCCGATGATCGCGACCATTTTAACAGGAACCGGATCGCTTTCGATAACAAGTTTTCCATCAAGCACATTTTGCACCATAGGCAAAGCCTGTTGTGCATAAAGCGGATCAATGAGCCATTGACCGCGCAGAAGGGCAGAAGCAAGTGCAAAATTCATGTTGCGGGTTTTCAAACCACAACATTACAACACTGATGTGCAATAAGGAAGGACGTTTTAAGGCTCGCCCAGATATTCAATTTCTGACAAATCGGCTACATTTTTCACAAATATTGAAGGTTTATGATAGTTTCCTTCAAAATTTATGCTGTAGCCGCGATATCCGGTTGCAGTCCCCGGATTGTTTTTGTCGTATTGAACAAACAGCGGGTAAACCAACTGCCAGGTGGCATTAGCATCACCAATGAACAATATAAGCGGCTTGTCAAAATAAGGTGCCAGTGCGTTTTCGAGGTTTTCGCTGAATGCAGGTGATCGCAGGTTAATGCTTTTGCTGTAAACAGGTCCGTGGGGGCTTCGTTTCTTTTGTTCGAGAAAACTGGCACTCTCAAATGTGTGACGTATAAGCAGCGTGTTTTCGATGTCGGGTATGTCATCAAAATCAATGCTGATACCTGCCGGCATAGGCGGGTTGAGTTTGTCAAACTCAAGCAGGCCGATGGTGGTTATAACGCTTATGTTTTTCATTTGGCTCAATTTAATGTCCTTTTTAGTGGACAGATTGTGTTAAATTATTTTTTATGTCTGATTTGCAGATGTTTTCATTGTGTCAATTAAAACCTGTTCGAGATTTTTGCGGCGTCGGTAGTCGCGTTTCTTAATCATGTCATAGATTTCTGATGAATTTTTGATGTCGCGCAGTTCCATGAAGGCTTCGTAAACAGCTTTGCGTTTCATGTTTAGTTCCTGCCCGATGATGCAGAACTCGCGGAAATCATTATCGAAGTAAATTTCGATCATATTGTTAATGATTTCAACGACATCTTCGCTGAAGTAAATAAACTTGTCGTTTCGCTCGGGCAGCTGCAACACTGTGCCCTGGTTGTTGACCGGAATGGGCGATTCGGATGCATGAATGCAGATGAATTTGCCAAGGTTGTTTCGTTTGCTGATCACGATTGGACCAGATGGAGATTTGAAAAACCAACGAAGATAATCTTCGAAATAGGATTTGCGTAAAGGAAGAGTGATTTGATTCATACTTTATTTTGTTAATGGTTTGCGGTGTAAAATTAGTTTAAATCATTTCGTTTGCCCCAGTTGCCGCCTGTTTGCGTTGCGCTAAGCAAATGATTGTGTACTGTTATTATTTTGCCCTGGCAAATGCGATAAATAAATTCATAATCGCCACCTCGTTGTGGTGTCCAGTCAATCATATCAGCGGCATTAAATGCTACACAAAGCGTTGAAATATGATTAAGTTTCACGGGTAAATCAAATGTAGGCGGAATTATTTTTGAACCTACCTGAGCTTTGTACAAATGCAGGTTTCCGGAAGGCACATCTGAAACAGGATGCATCAGGAGCTTATCGTCATCATCAAGGAATATAACTGTGCCTTTGAGGAAGGGTTTTACAACATTGAAATAGTAGTTGAAAATAAAGGGAGCTCTGGTGATGGGGATCTGTGAGCAGAAGTTTGCAACTGTGTTGCGGTTTACCTGGTAGTAATTATAGTTTAATCCCTTGCAGCTTTCCTGAACATAATCCAGATCGGCAAAATCGTCAATAATAACATGCACCATTGCACCGGGGGCGTGTTGTTTGATAGATGCCATGCAGGCTGCAAAATAACGTGGGCGGCCGCTGGTGCGCACAATTATGTTGAGCCTGACGGGCTGTGGAGTTGTAAGGTGCCTGTAGCGCTGCACATCGCTGCGGCCGATGGCGTTAAATTCGGGGTTGCTTCGGATGGTAACCGATACCGGTGTGCTGATGAAGTTGCTGCTGATCAGGCTAACGCTTTTAGCCTGGTCAAATAAAAACTTGTCGCCCGACAGGATCCTTAGCTGTTCGGGGATGTATTTGTAGGATTGCACCATCATAAAGCAACCGAAGCTGCGCCGCGGGAAACCACGGCTTTTGTCGTAGGGTGTAATTTTATAGAGTATGGTGCTCAGCGGATCGCCGTTTACGGTGGCGCCAACAAGGTCGTGTTTTGATTTTTCGAGCATCTGAAACAACAGGTTGGTGTTGTGGATGCTGATGTCATCGTTGGCCAGGATGATGGTGTGCTTTGCCAGGCTGGCCCCGAGGTTCCAGGCGGCATTTACCATGATGTTATCAGGCTGGTTGATGATGGTTAGTTTGTGCGAGTGTGGCCTGAGCAGCTTCAGGGTTTTTTTTGCGTTGTTGATGATGATTATTTCGGCCACATGGGGGCAATTGGCATATTGCTCGATCTGAGGCCAAAGCAGCGGGCTGCGCTGCATGGTAGGGATGATGACTGAAAATCTTTTCATTGTGACAAATATATCAATTTAGTATGATTGAATTAACTATGTTGTTAAGTTTTAGCGCAAAAAAAATGAGCATAATCTGGTTATGGAAAATTGAATGATTGCTGGCCGATGGTGTGTGCTTTGCGGATTGTTTGCTTGCGGTGGTTTTTGTCGTAGTTGTTATGGCATTTTTGGCACATAGCTTTCAGGTTTGTGTAGTCGCAATTTTCGGGAGTATGATCCAGGTGGGCAACTGTGAGTATTACCTTGCTGCCGGTTATCGGATGGGGCATATAGTTGGCTGCCCCGCAAACTTCGCATTTGTTTTGTGCGCGGTTGAATCGTATATCCTCTGAAATCTGTTTCCAGTTGCGGGGATATTTGTTTTTGTTTTCGGGTTTGATAGGCATATAAAACTGATTTTTAAAATAAAAGCCGCTAACTTTTGCTAAGCCACATTGAAACGTGGCTTAGCAGTAAGTTAGCACTCATTTTGAAAGATAAGCTCGTCCGACAATTTGAGTGTAAAACATCTATCTGTTTGTTCGTATGTATAACCATAGTGTTTGCATACTCCAGACTTTCCGTTTCTTGGCTTGTAAGCATCGCATAATTTACCACAACTACCTTCTGATTTATCTCCACACTCTTGAAAATGCTTACAAAAGAAATAAGGCGCATTTACTTCTCTCTCTGCAAGCCATAAGTCCATTTCAGTCAAACTATTTTCAATCATATAATCAATTTGACTTTGCAATGTGTAGCAATCGCAATCATCATTTCGGAAGAAAAAACGAGTGCTAACATCACCTACCGTCAAGCGGGGGTTCTGTGCTTCGGTTGACGGTTTTGTGGTTAATTGATATTTTTTCATTGATTAATATTGATTAGCTCCTGCTACATTGCACAACCGATAAACTCTGCATGGATATGTTGCTTTTTCTTCGGCAACCATAAAATCCTTTCCGGATTCAAAAACATTTCCGTTTTTATCAACCCAAATCCATTGTTCTCCTGCTCTGATTTTCTCAGGTAATATTCTGGGAACCCTGTTTACCCAAGCTTGCTTGCTCTCGAGAACAAAAAGCAATTCGCCATTTACTGTAATCTTTTCCATATTATTTTAGGTTAACTTATAGGTTAATTAATTAATGCTTGCTTGTATTTTTTCAGTCTGCGGCGAAGCTGCTGCACTTCGGTGGTGGCATCGCTGGTGATGCTTCCCTTTTCCTTACCGGTGCCATCGCATATGTAGCACTTGCGCTTTTTCAGTTGGTTGTGATACTCTTTGTCCCAAAAGAAGCCCATGCCCGAGCACACCATGCAGCTGCGGGTTACTTCTTTAACTTTTAAATACTTGATTTTCATTTTGCTTTGATTTATTGTTTCTACTTAGCTTGCTTTTTAGTTCGATCCGGCGTTGCTCCATCAGCCTGATTGTTGCCGCAACACCGGGTTCTTTATGGAGCTCAGTGTAATTGTTCCGGAATATGTAGCAATAATCCGGATCGGCCTGGTGAAGCAGGTCCCACACCTCCTTAACTTTTGCTACCCGCAGCTCGTTCATATCAAAAATACCTGGCGCACTGTTGATCAGATACAACAGAACTTCATCAATTTCGGAAGCGGTTTTCAATATTTTTTCTTTTTTGTTCATCAGTGTGTATATATTTCCTGACCAACCCGACCAACCAAACCAACCACGTTGATCCATAATAATTTAACCCATTTTAGACCGACCAACCGGTATTTTGCCCAACCAACCCCGACCAACCCCGACCAACCTTGACCAACCTTGACCAACCACTTTTTTATATTTAATTTATTGATTTTCATTTTAATTGGTTTGGTTGGTCGTGGTTGGTCGGGTTTTTGGTTTTTGAATGAGCGCATCAGAAAAAACATCAAAAAGGTGGTTCTTTAACTGTTATTGGTTTGAACACCTTATCTTCTTCCATATGATGGCCGTTTATTTTCATCTGGGCCTGATCGTATGGGTTAAGGCTTTCATCCTCGCGCACCAGGTTAATCTTGAGCTTATCGTAATCAAAGCAGAAAGCACTTGTGTTCTGCTTTTTCTTTATATACTCCTTGCGCTCGGTGTCGAACACATTGTGCGTAAACACACAGGCCGATTGTATGCCCAGGAATGTTTTGTGGTTTACCAGGTAATACATAAGCGTGTCGCTGGGCATAGCCTTCAGGCCCTGCCGGCGTGCCTGCTGTGCATAAAGGCTGTAAATGGTGTTGTATTTGAACTTGAGCACATTTTTTGCCGGATCAAAGTTGCGTGTGGCTGATTTGGTTTTCAGTTCGTTGGTAAAATCAACCCTGAAATGCCATTTGTCAATAATCAGGTTTTCATCAAAAAGGCTTTCGAGCAGGTTCCAGAACATGCCCAACTCGTTTGATTGGCTTATCTGGGCGTTTTGCACCTCGATGCTTTCCAGGGCGATACCAAGCAGTGTGTTATAATCAAAAGGAAAATCCTTCACCACACGTGCGATTGTTCGCCACGAGGCCACAATAGCAAGCATGCTGCGCATAATGCGGTCTTCAACCTGGTTATCGGCAAAATGTTTATTGAAATCAAGCAGGGTTTCCTGATAAACATCATAAAACTCTTTTACAAAGAAATCACGGTGAATAATCAGCTCTGTGCTCAAATGGCTGAGCCCTTCGCTTTCCAGTTTTTTCAATTTGTCGTATCTGTCTTTTTCCTGATCGCTGAATTCGGTTTGTGTGAATCTTAAAAAAAGCACACGGCTAAACAGAGCAATGTCAGCTGTGGGCATTTCCTGTCCTGAAAGTATTACTGCGCTGTTGACATTTGTGGTTTCCTTCTTTTTGCCCTTATCCATATTCATGCGGCTTCGGCCAATTGCATCATAAATAGATTTCAGGGTTTCAATTTTATCATACTCCAAGCTGTTTTTGTATTCATCAACCCAGGCGAAAGCATTGCAAAACTGCTGCATATGTTCGGCAAGACCTGGTTTGGTTCCGTTGTGTATGTTGAAAGCAGTTTGTGCATCACCAAACAGGTACATCATGCTTTTTGCCATCTGGCTTTTGCCGGTTCCTTTAGGGCCAAAAAGATTAAGGATTGGGAAATTATGAAATATATGCAGCAGGTGATCCCTGAAAAGCGTTGCAACCCAATAAGCTATTGCCACAATAGCGTTGTTGCCAAACACCGAAATAAACATACCACACCACTGATCCAGGGTTATTTCGCGCTTGCGAAACTTAAATTTGCGCTCATCAATGAAAATGCTTTTGTCATTGATATATATCTGTGAAAAAGCAGGGATGAAATAATAATTTTCATTGAATTTTATCAAGCCATATTCATCAACTTCAACAAATTCGCTGTTTGCTATGATTCCATTAGACCATGCCCAAAAACCTTCCTTTTGCCACCCAAGTGACGTGATATCCGCGCAGGTTTTGGTTTGCTCATACAATTTTAGCTTTAGTCGATTGAATTGTGCCGGATTTCCCCAGAAAAGAAAGTTGCCTTTGCCTTCAACATTTTGAGCAAACGCTTGCAGGCTGGTCATTTCTTTCATATCAAGATTAACAACGATCCGATACCCGCTTGAATTTTCAATTTCGTAAATTCGTTTACTCTCGAAAATGCTGTTAATGTGAAATAAAGGTCGCATCACAAAGTTGCTCAAGCGATCCGGTTTTCCATTTGTTCGGAAATGATATTCGTTTTTGTGTTCGTAGAATCCATAACGATCATAATCAGAGGCATCAACACCGGGGGGAAGATGGTAATCAGCTTTTTCGGTTTTGTCAGGTTTGGCGTTGGCGCGGTCAATTTCGCTTAGCTTGTCGCGCAGCAGCTTGGTTTTTATTTTGCCTTTGCCTGTTATCTGATCAACATACAGCTCGCGGATTGATGCTTCGTAAAAGCTCAATAAATGAGCAATTTCCTTTACGGCTTCGTTTTTCAGCGAAGGATCTTCACCGGCTTTTTCGTTGAGCAGGGCTGCATACCAGATGATGAAATCTGTTTTTTGTTCGTTGATGAAAGCATCAAGTTTGTCTTTATCATTAAAGTCGGCCGGGTCCATTGTTTGTTCCAACCGCACAAGCGACACAAAAAACCCCTGTTCAACGGCCATTTTACTGTTGCGCAGTGCTGCTTTTTGTCCGGCATCATCGCCATCCATCATCATCAGCAGGTTGGTGGTGTGGCGTTTGATGAGCTTTAGCTGCTCATCAGTAAGGCTGGTTCCGCACGCGGCCACTGTGCCCACATAGCCAAGCTGCTGCATGTTAATCACATCGGTGTTGCCTTCGACCAGCACAGCGCGGTTGTCGGTGCGAATGCCCCTTGCTGCTGTGTGCATGCCATAAAGCACCCGGCTTTTGCTGTACACGGCTGTGTCGGGCAGGTTGATGTATTTGGCATATTTTTCATCAGCACCCGGAAGCACGCGCCCGGTGAAGCTGATCAGCCGCCCTGTGTGGTCGCGGATCGGAAAAATAATGCGGTTGCGGAAAAAGTCGTACAGATCTTTGCTTTTGTCGTTTTGCTTTATGAGGCCTGTGTTGAGCAAAAAATCGGCATCAGCAGCAAAGTTGGCAATGGCATGTTTGGCAAGCATATCGTAGCTGTCGGGGGCAAAGCCTATTTCAAACAGTTCGATGCTTTCAGTGTTCATGCGGTTTTGGACATACGACAAAGCATCGCCCGAAAGATTGGCACGGAAAAACTTCAGGGCAAACTCGTTAAAGGCAATCATGCGTTCGCGTTCGTCCTGTTGTTTTTTCTGTTCGGGGGTTTGTTCTGCTTCTGTGATGGTGATGTGAAGCTTGGCGGCCAGGGCCCTGATGGCTTCCGGAAACGATTTGTTTTCTTTTTCCATCACAAATTTGACTGCATCGCCGCCTTTGCCACAACCGAAACATTTGTAGATGTTTTTCGATGGCGAAACCATAAACGAAGCTGTTTTTTCCTTATGGAAGGGGCAAAGGCCGGTGTAGTTGGCTCCTTTCTTTTTCAGCTCGATATAGTCGCGCACAACATTTTCGATCCGTGTTTCTTCAATTACTTGCTGTATGGTTTCGGTGCTTAACATATAGGGGTTGCGGGTTGATGGTTGCGGGTTTCGGGTTCGGGGTTGCGGGTTGCGAGTTCAGAGTTGCGGGTTGCGAGTTCAGGGTTTAGTGATTAAAAATCAAGTTTTAGTTTTCCGTTGATAGTTTTTGTGTCGTAATTAGTCCATAAACATTCCTGGACTAGTTTCTTTTTTACACTATTGCGGGTTGGTATGTTTTTGGTTAAATAGAAATCCTTGAATATATCCTGGTATAGTTTGGATTCATAGCCTGAAACTGCCACATAACAATTTGCAGAATGTAACATTTCAGCAAGCCGTGCATGATCATCATCATTCCATTCATGCGTATAGCGTTTACGAGATGATCTGGTAGTAAATGAATAAGGCGGATCAATGTAGATCAAACATTCCGGACGGTTCACACGAGGGAAGAGATCAAAAACATCTTTATTTTCAATCTGCATCGACCGCAATTTATTAGCAATGACTGACAAACGCTTTAGTTTTACTCCCCAGTTTTCGACACGATAGTAATTTGAGGTGTGCAGACGATATTCAACACCAAAACCATGATGATTATTTTGAGATCCGTTAGCTCCAAAACCAAGCTGTGACCTGACAAAATACTGGCGAGCCTGTTCAATTTTATCTTTTACAGGGTAATATTGATCAATTATCCGGTTAAGTTCTTCCCTGGAGAATGGAGTATAATATACAGCCCTGGTAAAATCTTCTTCTTGTGTCCGTAGAACTTCAAATAAATTAACAACCTCACTGTTTAAGTCGTTGATTGTGACCAAAGGGTAATTGACATTTAAGGCAACATTTGCCGATCCACACATAAGATCCACAAAATGATAATTGCCTTTTGGGAATTGATCAATCAACCACTTAAGGTGTGGATATTTTCCTCCAAAATATGATATCAGGTTTAAGTGTTTCATCAGCTACAAATAATGGAATACATCGCGGCATACTGACATGTCTTTTACTGCTTTTTTGGATTTTCCGCAGCTTGGGCACTTCATTGGTTGTGGGTTGATGCCTGTGTCGGAGAAGCTTTTGAGCATGTGCGAATAGTACACTAATGCATGCCTGTATTGTATATCGAGGTTTTTGGCAAGTTGAGCCAGCGACATGTCGCGGAGCGAGCTTTGCGTAAATATCTCGTTCAGAAGCTTGTCGTATTGCTTCTGTTCCTTTTGGGTAAATTTTCTCATGTCCGTTTGTGGAGCTCCCTTAGTTGATCTTCAACAATTTCGATTTCGGCGGCAATAGCCAGTTGCAGATCCTCGGGGCTGCTTGGGCTGTCAATATCGTCCTGCAGGAAACTTTGCTCATGCTCATGTTTTATGGCATTGAGGTAGGTTGTGTAGGCCCTGATGCAGCGTTTGGTTTTTTCTTTTGAGGCTAGTTCACACTCACACATGATTGTTGGATTTTTAGGTTACGTTTTTCGTTTTCGAGAAACATCCTGAGGGCTGTTTCTTCATCGTGGTTGAGCTCCGTAAGGTTTACGATGCTGCCATCAACCACCTGAACACTGTAGTTATTCACCAGGTAGCGTTCGCGGCTTATTTTCTGCACTGTGATCGTTGTTCTCATAAGGCTCATCATTGATTAATGGTGCGTGAATAATTGCATGAATCAGGGCGCCCAGTCCTAGGGCACACACTGTGATGATGATTAACAGAAGCAGTTTCATGTGTTTGGGTTTTTGGGGTTTTTGATTTATTGGCTTTCCGTTTCAGGAAGGCTTCGGTTTCTTCTACCTGGCACTTCATCCGGCGCTGGATGGTAATGTGGCCGATGGTGTGCAGTATGTGTCGTATTGATGTCATAGATTGAGTTTATTAGTGATTAGTAATCAGTTTCTTCAATATGCCGTGGTCTGCGTGCACACAAAAAGGTGATGTGGCTTCGTGCGGCCTCCATGTTCACATACACATCATCATTGTATCGTTTCCATCCTTTGCGTGTGTAGCTGAGAATGATGCATTTTTTGTAATTAAATGGCTGTGCAGTGAGGATTGTGTAGCCATCATCGAGCAGCATTGTGCGTTTTTTTTGTTTGCTCGATGGGTGAACATAACGGCCATCAAAAAGCAGTTGATTTTCGGTGTAAATCTGGTCATGCTTAAATGGCCTGCGCTCGCCTTCATACACATAAAATTCCTCGGGGTTTTGTGTGTTGATCAGAAACACGAGGTCGCTGTTTTGTTTTTCGGATGCACGGAAGGATTTCATGGCTAGTAATCTTATGATTTAAACAGCTTGTTTTTGGGCAATACATCCCGATATTTCGTTGATCAGCAGTTCGGCCATACGAACATGAACTGCATTGCCGATCATGCGGATAATGGCTTTTTTGCTTAGTTTTTTGCCTTTTTTGAAGTATCCGGGTGGGAAGCCCATGATAGCGGCAAGTTCATCCTCATTAAGAAAACGCATCCGGATGTCGAAATCAATTTTATCGGCATCGGCTGTGACTAATGCTTTTTTGTTTGGGGCGGTGAGTATGGTGTTCAGTGGTTTATCAATGCTTTGGTTCTGGCTTTCGGGGTTTCCACTACTATTGAAATAGGCCGTGATAAACTGAAACTTTTCGTGTGTTGTGATAGAGTTCAGAGGCTTATCAATACTATGGTTGTTGGCTTCGGGCTTGCCGTTTGAATTATATACAGGGCTTATGAATTGAGCCTGAGCAGTCATAAGCACATTGCGGTTTACGGTTGTGACTGTAGGAAAAGGAACTTCAATTGGTTCGCAATGATGCTGTATGTTTCCATTGGAGCGTTTACCATTAAAATACTTGGCAATAAATTGAGCGCGGCAAGTGATCAGGCGTTTGGTGCCGCCACCAACGATGGTTGTGCTTGGTTTTTCGATTGACGAACAAACATTATCGCGGTTGTAGTTGTCGTCGTAAATCATTTGCTTTTCAAGCGTGATCAGCTGCTTTGTTTGCCTGGTGAGTTGAGTGCGCAGGGGTTCGTCGAGTGAATCTTGATAATCCATATGGCAATAATCCTGAATGAACTGATGTTTTTCGAGGGTTATCAGCGCATGAGATTCCTTAGTGCGAATAGTGTGCAAGGGTTGGTTGATGGAATGGCAGTTGTCGCCATTGCCGTAATACTTCATAATGAAGTGGATTTCGGGGGCAAACTTTTTGATGCCTCCGGCAATACGGCGCAGGGTGTTTGATGAAAGCGGCTTACGTTTACCTGCCGCAATTTTGGTGTTTTGCTCACGTCCAAATATTGATTGGCCTTCATCGAGCAGGTTGATGTAATCCCTGCATGCTTTCCATACAGGTAATCCAAATATGTTGTATGGGTCCTGATGGTGGGTTTGATCAGGGAAATGAATCGGAGTTCCGGGTTTTGTAAAAATGCCGAAATAGCGGATGCGGCGTGTTGGTGCGCCATAATCAGCAGCATTCATAAAGCGGTACTGATAATTTGTCCATCCCATTGACCGGATAGTTTCTACCCATTTACGATACTCAGCACCCTCTTTTTCTTTGATACGTTTACCATCTTTGAGTTCGCCCCAGCGCACGAATTCGGTAACGTTTTCGATCATAAGCACATCAGGATTAACAACAGGCAGGTAGCGGTAGAGCTCCCAACCGAGGGTGAAAGAACCTATGTTTTTTTCTTTGCCGCCTTTAGCTTTACTGTGCTCAGTACATTCGAGCGAAGCCCATAGGATATTGACCGGATCGAGTTCGTGCACGTTTTGTGTGCGGATGTCGGCCTGGTAGTGTTTTGTTTCGGGATGGGCGGCTGCATGGGTGGCAATAGCCACCGGATCGTGGTTGAGTGCCCATGACACATGAAGGCCCGGAACATTGAGGGCACCGGTGGTTGTGCCACCGCCTCCGGCAAATAAATCGGCAAAGGTTAGCATATGCGCTCGATGTTTGAAGGTTTGCCAGTTGTGCTTAGCACTTTGAATTCGATGCGCCACACCCAGGGGTTGGCTTCCCAGGAATCGCGGCCATTGATGGAACACCATAGAGAGTTGAATGACCAAAACGGGGGTAGGCCTTCGTTGAAGAATTGCTTTGGTTTAGAGTAATCGAAGTATAATTGACCAGATTGCGCTAATTGCATTGAAGACATTGCTAAGGGGGCAATCCCTTCAGCTATAGCATCTTCTTTGGTTATATTCTGCAATCTTTCAGGCCTGATGGAAACAACCTGCAGCCATATGCGGGCGGCTGCTTTTGGCATGTGGATGGATGGTTTCCATTTGCCACCCCAAATAAGAGGATTTGCTTTATAAATTATACGATTACCTTCTATTTTTTGATATGTTTCCCTTACCCAGAGCAAGTCACCGGGTTTGCCAAATAGACAATCTGGGAAAACAGTTCCACCAGTTCCATCAACAAGATGTTTTAATCCTTTTTTAAAGAGTTTTTTTATTTCTGCGACATATTCTTCTACCGGAATAGGAGTGATTTGGTTAATACATTCGGGTTGTGGCTTTATAACACGCCTTGTTTGCGTTTTGCGGCCTTCGAGGATAGCCTGCACCATAGGGGTGCTGAAAAGCATGGGTGTTTCTTTCATTTTCTTCTGGATATGAACATTGGTACTTTATTGCTGACTGGTATCTGGTGCAAAGCAGCTTTTATGGAAATGCGATCCATGTGATTCCAGTCAGGGAAATTCTTTTTTGCCCATTCTTTTGCCGACTCGTAGGCTTTCTCAATATTCTCGGTTGAAACACTAATCGATGTCGATCGGTATTTGCCAGGGTAAATGCCGCCAGTTATAATAAGTCGTGTTTCTTTCATTGCTGCTGATATTGTTTTGCTACGATGATCAGGTTTTGCAGCTTTGCTTTTACCTGGTGGTGGTGTGCGGGAATCACCTGGCTGATCGTGTATTGGTTTTCGATCAGAAACCGTGCTGCTGTGCGGTCGCTGAATTGTGTGTATCTATAGGGGTAGAGCTTGTCAATAGCCAGCCTCATTGAAGCTTCGTTTTTTTTGCCCCTGTAGGTAACATTAAGGTAAGCACGTTGATCAACCGCTGACCTGAACAATCGCATGAATTCACTGGCGAATGTTTGCTGTTGTTGCACTTCTTTATTCATTTTAATTGAGATTTAAAACTGATTTTTTCTTGCTCCGGAAGAGGGAATCGAACCCTCGATTTGTGGATTATGAGCCCACCTGACATGCTCCATTCGTATTCCGGTAACCATTAATGCCCGCCGGGTTAGGCCAAACCAATCATCAAAGAACGACTCCCGGCATCAACTGCTCCTCAGCAGCGTGTGTGTATCATGAAACAAGGCCATGCTGATGAGCCCAGTTTGTGAGCTCGCCAACAGTGCCAATGCCTATTTTAGTGTAAATGTTATTTTTGTGCACTTCGGCGGTGCGTGCTGTTATTTGAAGAGTTACAGCCACCTCTTTAGCCATCTTACCTTTTGCGAATTCGCGCACAACCTCAGTTTCGCGCACTGTGAGGCCGGTTGACAGGGTAGGGTTGCAAATGATATTTTCATCTGCGCATTCGCCTCTCATCGGGCAGGGCACAAATTCAAATGTGAAATTTTCTCCCTCGATATCCGGCACTTTATCGTTAATTGAGAAGTTGCATTTACAAAACCTCAATACCCTATTGAACTTTTTTTCATAAAGCTCATTGAGCCTTTTAGCCGCAATAGGATACTTATTATTAACTATGTCGTCAATTAGATCAATCATTGAATCATTTTCATTGATCTTGTGATAGTTATCGCCATTACGAGCGATAATATCAAGACCATCGTCTGATGAGAACAGTTCAGCTTTCATAGCTAATGTGTTTTAAAATAGCCTCGCGGGCCACGTCTGAGAAATCTCTTTTTCTTTTTTGGCAATACTTGATTATCTGTAAGTTCTGCCTTTTTGTAAACCGAACTTTTCGGTCAACATCTAATTTTTCGATTGCTATTTTGGCCATTTTTATCTTAGTTAGTATTACTTATTGCGTTTGTGTACCATTTGAGTTACATTTGTGTACCAAACAGGCTAAAAAGATAGACGTTATAGTCAATTTGTCAAGTGTTTTTTGAAAAAAAATTAACCAAAACATCAATTAAGATGACAAGCAGATTAGAATTACTTATATATCAATTATTTGATAGCAAAAGAAATTTTGCAGAAAAGGCAGGTTTACCCCCCGAAACAGTGTCTCGGATCATCAAAAACAAGAGTTTGAGCATGGAAACGATTAACAAGATCGTCAATGTTGTGCCAGATTTGAACCTTAACTGGCTTATCAGCGGAAAAGGGGAAATGTTTTTGAAACAGCCAGAAATGAAGTTGAATGATCCAGAAGTGATATACAAAAATTCGAAAGACGAGTTGATCGCACATTTAAAAATGGATTGCAAGCACCTGCGTCAACAAGTCGAATTTTTGCAGGACCTTGTCCGCCGTCTTCAGGAAGGCGAAATTACGTCACGTAAGCAGAAGTAGCAAAAGTAGCAAGCACATAACACACACGCCAGCAATTGATTGTGAGTGTGGCGGGAATCCTGCTACCCCGACAACAAAAACCGGCGAAAGCCGGTTTTTTTTTTGCTAAACAGGGACTCATACGAAGTTTGAAGGCCCTGTTTAGCAAAAAACAAATCTTTGCGCAGCAAAGGTTTTTGTTGTTACCCCCCCTCAATGGATCAATGCCACGAAGTGGCAGTAATCTGCTACCCGAAAACAGATCAACCCAAACGAAGTTTGAAGGCCCTGTTTTAGCAAAAAACAAATCTTTGCGCAGCAAAGGTTTTTGTTGTTACCACCCCTCAATGGATCAATGCCACGAAGTGGCAGTAATCTGCTACCCTAAAACAGATCAACCCAAACGAAGTTTGAAGGCCCTGTTTTAGCAAAAAACAAATCTTTGCGCAGCAAAGGTTCTTGTTGTTACCCCCCCCCTCAATGGATCAATGCTACGAAGTGGCAGTAATCTGCTACCCGAAAACAGATCAACCCAAACGAAGTTTGAATGCCCTGTTTAGCAAAAAACAAATCTTTGCGCAGCAAAGGTTTTTGTTGTTACCACCCCTCAATGGATCAATGCCACGAAGTGGCAGTAATCTGCTACCCAAAAACAGATCAACCCAAACGAAGTTTGAAGGCCCTGTTTAGCAAAAAACAAATCTTTGCGCAGCAAAGGTTTATGTTGCCTGCTACCCGAAAATCAAAATCTTTCAATGTTTAGCAATGAGTTGTTTAGCGTCATTAGATTAACAAATCGTGAAATCTATCTTCGTTAGCATCATTAAATTTATTATCTTTAATTTTGCAGCCTGATGAAAAAAAGCTTTTACCTTAAAGCCCTGATATTGCTATTAGTTATTATTTCGGGCTATTTCCTTACTGCAGCTGTCTTCCCAAAAAACCTTACAAGATATCCTTTCTTCGTATTGTTGTTGTTGACCGACATTTACCTATGGTCTGTTGTTAAAAGTAAAATTTTCACTTACAATAGCATCCTGAAATCAGGATTAGCATTGGCATATTGGTTCCCTTTTCTGCTATTGGTGCTTACTACCGTCATCAATTATTTTTATAATTCTGCTGATTGGCCTCCTGCAGTTCGGATATATATTAATGGACTGATCTTTGTTTTTTATACGGCAAAACTTATCCCCGCTTTAATTCTCCTGCTTACCGATATGATTCGGTTTTCAAAACACCTTTTTAAGTATAACAACCGTGCGCATTCAGAAAGTAAACCTTCTGAACTAATCACACGCAGCAAGTTTATTGAACAACTCAGCCTGGCCACCGGCGGATTGATGATTACCACAATGTTTGCCGGGATGCTGAAATGGGTGCACGAATTCAGGGTGAAGTATGTCTCTATACCTATTTTTAACCTTCCTCAAGCATTTAATGGATACCGAATTGTTCAGATTTCAGACCTTCATCTGGGAAGCTGGGCAAACGAAACCCTTCTGGATCAAGCAATAGACATCATACATAAACAAAACCCGGATTTAATAGTCTTCACCGGCGACCTCGTTAATTATTCAACTAAGGAAGCATGGCGATTCAAAGAATCTTTAAAAAAATTAAGTGCACGTGATGGAGTCCTGACCATTCTGGGAAATCATGATTATGGAGACTACATGAACTGGCCTTCCGTTGAAGACAAGAAACAGAATATGCGCGACCTTTTTACCTTTTATAATGAAATCGGATGGAAACTACTTAAAAACTCACATCAGATAATAACCCGTAACAATGAATCGCTTGCAATTATTGGGGTAGAAAACTGGAGTGCAAACAAGAGGTTTCCGAAAAAAGGCAATATTGAGAAGGCTTCAAAAGGTATTGGTCAGGTGCCTGTAAAAATACTTCTTTCGCATGATCCAAGCCATTGGGATGTTGTTGCAAAGCAAAATCCCGAAATACAACTTACTCTATCGGGACATACTCATGGGTTTCAGTTCGGTATTGATATACCTGGTATTAAATGGAGTCCTGCTCAGTATATCTACAAGCGTTGGGCAGGACTTTACTCTAATGAGGACAATAACCGGTTTTTATATGTAAACAGAGGGCTTGGATCTATTGGCTATCCGGGCAGGGTTGGCATCTTACCTGAAATAACTCTGATTGAAATAACAAGCTAAATTTAACCATATGAAAGTTTTATCATTTTCTTCAATTTGTCTGCAGGCATCATTTCTGATTCTTTCGATCACTTCTGTGGAAGTTCATGCTCAGGAAAACAAGGTGTCCAGGCCAAAAAATATCATTCTAATGATTGGTGATGGGATGGGTCTGGCTCATATTCATGCTGCACATCTGGCTAAAAATGAAATACTGCACATGGAACAACTGCAGGAAATAGGTATGATGACAACACACTCCTATGACAATGGGGTTACGGACTCCGGAGCTGGTGGCACAGCAATAGCTACAGGAAATAAGACCCGAAATGGAATGATTGGCATGACAGCTGATAGTCTTCCAACTCAAAGCATGCTCGAAATATTTGCTGCTAAAGGCAAAACTACAGGAATCGTTGTTAGTTGTGCAGTTACACATGCCACACCTGCATCATTCATTGCAAAAAACATTAACAGAAATAATTTTGAAGAGATCGCTCTTGATTTCCTGAATGCTCCGGTAGATGTTGTTATAGGGGGAGGCATTAATCATTTCAGTGCAAGGAAAGATAAAAGAAACCTTGAAGCTGAATTACTTGATAAAGGGTATGGGGTATTCCGTAACTTTCAGGAAACCGGGCTGTCAAAGTATTTTATCCTGACAGATACAGTTCATCCACCATCTATGGTACAAAGCAGGGGAGATTACCTTTCGCAGGCAACTATTCTGGCCTTGAAAACTTTATCAAAAAACGATAATGGGTTCTTTTTGATGATAGAAGGTTCACAAATAGACTGGGCAGGTCATGACAATGATTCGGCATATCTGATTCAGGAAATGATTGATTTTGATAATGTTGTTGGCGAGGTACTGCGATTCGCTCAGGAAGACAAGAATACTTTGGTCATCGTCACTGCCGATCATGAAACAGGCGGATTAACCCTTTTCGGTTCTTATAAATCAAGAAGTAAGTTCATCAGACTGAAGTTTACATCAGATGACCATACGGCTGTAATGGTTCCGGTAATGGCTTTTGGTCCTGGAAGTGAACAATTTAAAGGTTTCTTCGACAACACTGACCTTTTTAGGAAAGTTATCAGCGTAAGTGACAATTGATCACATTACAATTAAGTTTGTTTCCCTGTTTTACCGAATAGGTTAGCTGTACTTAAAGAAACTAGTAATTCATAAAAAAAAGACCACCAAAAATGGCGGCCTTTCCTGTGATCCGTCCGGGACTCGAACCCGGGGCCCTATGCTTAAAAGGCATATGCTCTACCGACTGAGCTAACGAATCAGTTTGTAAATGGAGGTGCAAAAGTACAAAAAAAACAATTTAACAAAACCTTCTTCGTAAAAAATGAAGGATCTCATCTGAATATTAAGTTCAAAATATTGAATTTCAGTTTATTCAGATGAATAAAAATAGATGATCACTGAAGAATTCCTTTTCCATGTCTGGTAATTTCAATTTCATCGCCGGTGCAATCAATGATTGTACTGGGCTGATTGTCCCCAAATCCACCATCAATAATAATGTCCACATTGCGGCCAAATGTCTCTCGAATCTCCTCAGGGTCAGTCATGTATTCTACAATTTCATCTGGAGAATGAATTGATGTCGTCAGCAGTGGATGACCAAGACCTGCCGTTATAGCAGATACAATGTTGTTGTCAGGTATCCTGATTCCTACTGTTCTTTTCTTATTATGAAAAATTTTCGGAATATTGTTGTTGCCTTCAACAATAAACGTGAAAGGACCCGGAAGATTCTTTCTCATCAGCTTATAAACCTCATTACTAAGAGGTTTGGTAAACTCTGACAACATGCTGAGGTTGTTAAAAATGAACGAGAAAGCAACCTTCTCTTTTTTTAAACCAACAACCTGTGCCATCCTGTCTGCTGATTTTTGCTGATAGAGGCTGCAACAAAGACCGTAAACCGTATCGGTTGGGAAAATCACCAATCCGCCTTTATTCAAACAATCAACAACCGTCTGAATATGTCTTTGAGATGGATTCTCAGGATAAATCTTTAATAGCATATGTAGAAAAACTGTGTAAAAATAAACAAACTTCAGGAAGGTTAAGTGTCTTTGTTTGTTTTTCTTATAGCAGGTTTTAAAATATCAATTGCTGCCAATAAAAAATGGGTAAGCTACTTATATCGCACCGCTCAACCGCCTACCCTTGCTTCCTTCCGAACCTGGGGGAATTCAGCAGGAGCTGGTCGTATAAGACTTACCCGCTGCAAAGATACTAGATTTTCAACTCCATGACCAATAAAAAAAAGGCTGCTCATACATTGTCGCATTTTTTAGTAAGTTTGCGTGCATCCAACAGTGCACAAAAACGAAACTTTAGATGTACAAAAACTGGCAGTTTTGGGTAGTAGGTTCTTTCACAGGTTTCTTTGGAGGTTTGCTTACTTTTTTAATATTATTTTTGGTCAATCTATTGGTTGTCAGCGAATATTCCTATCTTTATCTTGCAGCTTATATTACACCTGCCTTCTTTTATTGGTATGCTTGCACGAGACTTCGAAACCGCTATGCTCAGGGTGTCATGAGTTTCAGCACTGGCTTCAGACTATCTTTACTGACTGGTTTAATTCTTATAACTCTCATGTCGGCAGCAATATATTTTGTTTATACCTACCTTAACAACCCCACACTTGAGTTTAGAATTAACCGTATCGAAACAGAGCTTATCAGTAATGAGGCTAGCTCAGGATTGGGCAAAATAAATTCGACCAGACAGTTTGTACGCGAACTCATGACTCCTAAATACCTTGCTGTCATGCAGGCAACGGTTAATCTGGTCTTGCTGCCCGTTTACGCTTTTTTTATAGCTATCTTTGCCAGAAGAAAGAACAGGTACCTTGATTAATTATAAGCATTATGAATTTTAATACATCAACCTATGTATCCACTTAACCAACCTTTAAAAACCGGCGTCATCATAGGGATTATACTTGTTTTATACAGCGCCCTGATCTACGCCTTTGACATTAACATATACAGCGTCGTGCTTTCGATGCTGAACGGACTGATTATCCTCGCCGCAATAGTTGCCGCTGCGTACGTTGGTGTAAAGCACATGCGTGACAAGGACCTGAATGGTGAAATCAAATACCTGCAAGCCCTCGTTGGCGGATTTGTAGTGCTGCTCATTGCTTTTTATATCAATAATCTGTTTACGTTCATTTTAAACGGGTATATTGACCCTGAATACCTGCCTGCAAAAATGGATCAGATGATCACCAGCTTCGAAGGAATTATGCCCGAAGAGGCAATGGATGAAATGGTTGATAAAATGGAGAAGAACCTTGATCCTAAGAATACCTTTTTGAAAAACCTGTGGATGAACCCAATATTTGCAGTGATTATCAGTGCCATCATTGCCCTGATTGTAAAGAAAAACACAAAAGACTCAAAAACCACAGAAGCCTGACATGGAGATTAGTGTCGTCGTTCCACTTTATAACGAATCCGAATCACTCCCCGAATTAACTGATTGGATTAGCAAGGTATGTATCGGGGTTAACAAACCCTTCGAAATTATTCTGGTTGATGATGGATCGGTTGACAATTCATGGGATATAATCACACAACTTTCGGCCAGGAATCCTTCGATTAAAGCGCTTAAATTCAGACGTAATTACGGAAAATCTGCCGCATTGAACGAAGGTTTCCGGATTGCCTCCGGAAGAGTGGTGATTACCATGGATGCCGATCTTCAGGACAGTCCGGATGAAATTCCCCAACTCTATGAGATGATCACCGAACAGGGTTATGACCTTGTATCGGGTTGGAAAAAGAAGCGGAACGACCCGATGAATAAAACCCTGCCGTCAAAACTCTTTAACTATACAACCCGCAGAATCAGTAAGATTCCCTTACACGATTTCAATTGTGGCTTGAAAGCATATAAACTGGAAGTAGTTAAGGCAATTGAAATACATGGTGAGATGCATCGCTACATCCCTGTTATTGCCAAATGGACAGGTTTCAGAAAGATCGGGGAAAAAGTTGTGCACCACTATGAACGTAAATATGGACGAACAAAATACGGTTTAAGCAGATTTGTCAAGGGATACCTTGATCTTCTTTCAATTACATTTGCTTCAAGGTTTGGCAAGAGACCAATGCATCTTTTTGGTTCATTAGGTTCAATTCTGTTTTTTGCAGGGTTTTTAATTGCAGCATACCTGACATATGCCAAGTTTTTTCAGGAAGCATACAAAATGACCGAAAGACCTTTGTTTTACTTTGGCCTTTTGTCTATGGTGCTCGGCACACAGTTGTTTATGACAGGCTTTCTGGCAGAGCTTGTGTCAGCTGCAGGTCGGGGAAAACAGCAAGACTACGGAATTTCGGAATCAATAAATATCAAATAATTCATTCTCTTTATGCAAAAAATTCATCTTGTTTCCGGAGGATGCGGATTCGTCGGACGGAACATGGTTAAAAGATTATTAAACACCACAAAGGACAGAATATTTATGGTTGATGACCTTTCGATCGGAAGGCATCCCTCAGAATGGTTGGAGAACTATATTGCCCATAGTCAGGACGACCTGGAAATAATCGGTCCCGAAGGCAGACTTTTTTTCTGGAAAGGAGATTTTCGTAATCTTCTTTTCTATATGCGCGAAAACCCAAGATTTATACAGGATAAATACTCTATTGATTTTGAACAATTTTCTGATGTTTTCCATTTCGCAGCCATTGTTGGTGGCCGTATGAAAATTGAGGGTGACCCGATGATCGTCGCACTTGATCTTTCTATTGATGCGGAATTCTTTTACTGGGTAACCCAACACAAACCCAAAAGGGTTCTCTACCCAAGTTCCAGCGCCGCTTATCCGATAAGTCTGCAATCCACAAGTTTTGCCATTGCATTGAGCGAAGGAGATATTGATTTCAATAAAAACCTGGGAACACCTGATATGACCTATGGATGGTCGAAACTTACCGGGGAATTTCTGGCTCAGATAGCTGCAAAATACTATGGCGTTAGCGTTGCCTGTATCCGGCCTTTTTCAGGATACGGCGAGGATCAGGAACTAGCTTATCCCGTTCCTGCAATTGCAGCAAGAGCTGCCGGTAAAGAGGATCCTTTTGAAGTTTGGGGATCTGGAAAACAGGGTCGTGACTTTGTCCACATTGATGATGTATTGGACTTTATATTTATCCTTCTTGATCAGGTTTCAGATGGTTCGGCCTATAATATTGGTTCAGGCGAGCTTACGTCATTTCTTGAATTGATTGAACTTTTTGCTGAAATTGCAGGATATCGTCCAACAATTAAACCCTTACTGGAAAAGCCTGTAGGTGTTCATTCCCGATATGCCAACATGGATCTGGTAAGCAATAAATTTGGTTGGAAACCAAAAATCAGTCTTCGCGAAGGGATGGAAAGGGTTTACAAAAAGCAATTAGAAAGACTCTCCTCCGAATAAAACCATTGGCCTTTAGAAATCGTCTGTTTTTTCACTGGGCACCAGTATCATGAAAAGAATCGTTTGTTTTGGGCCGGGCCCACAGTTCAAAGGCGGAATAGCCAATTATAATACCTCTTTGGCAAAGGCTTTCGATGCCATTCAGGGAACAAGTGTGCATATTGTCTCATGGACACAACAATATCCTGCTATCATACCCCGCGATTTCATTGACAGAAAGAGCAGGCAAGACCAGCTTAAGGGAACAGGCATCAAAGTTCACTATATTACTAATTACAACAACCCTTTGAGTTGGATCAAAACAGCAGGTCTCATTAAATCACTGAAACCTGATCTGGTAATTTTCCAATGGGCAATAGCGATACAAGGGCTTCCCCTTGGTCTTATAGCTGGGAATCTTCACCGCAATAACATTCACGTAGTCTTCGACCTTCATTTTGTTAAGCAAAAGGAGGGAAGTACCCTGGATAATCTGCTAACCCGGTTCGGCATCAAGAATGCCCGTTCATATGTTGTTCATGCACATCAGACAGCAAATGAACTATCGGATCTTTTTCCCGGACGTAATTTTAAAATTGTCGAAAAGTCCCATGTATCTCAAAAAGAATATGCCGTACTCAAGCTTTATCATCCTGTTTACGATATGTTTCGTCCTGATCCGGCATTTAACAGAGAGGCTGTTAAATCACAAATGGGTCTTAAACAGCATGTTTTTCTCTTTTTTGGATTTATCAGAAAGTACAAAGGGTTGCATCTGGCGATAGAAGCATTTGGTAAGCTTGCAAATAAGCGCGATGATGTTAGCTTGCTTGTTGTTGGCGAATCCTTCTGGAATACCCTTGACAACAAAAAATTTAGTGCGAGATTTAAAAGCAGCTTGTTCGGGCTGGCAAAGAAAATTTTTCTCAGAAAACAGGACGACGAAAAAGAATATAACCCTCTGGAGTTAATCTCAACACTAAACCTCTCGGAGCAGGTGGTTGTTGTGAACGACTTTGTGCCAAATGAAGAGGTTCACAGGTACTTTCAGGTCAGTGATAACCTTATTCTTTTCTATCTTACCGCTACGCCATCAGGAGTAGAATCAATAGGATACAATTTCCGGATGCCAATGCTTGCATCAGAAGTAGGTCATTTCCCCGAAACCATAAAAAATGGAATCAATGGTTATCTGGCCAAAGCCGGAAATACCGACGATATGGCCCGCATCATGAATTTGGCTATTGAAAACCCTATTGATAGAAAAAATATTGAATCCACAGTAAGGGACATGAGTTGGCACAACTATGCAACTGCGATTTTGCGCCTTGCCTGAAAAGATTTTGATGATTAATAATCATCATCTTCATCATAGGACTGGTAATCGTCGAAATCATCACCAGCACCAAGGTCAAGGTCATCATCCCATCCGAATTCTTCTTCCTCTTCTTTAAAATTTTCTTCAAATTCGCCTAACTCTTCAGCATCTTCAAGGAATGATTCCATAACATCATCATTCATATCATCTGCCTGGGCCGGAAGGGCATACTTTGGATCCATGTCTCTCAACTCACGCAGTACGGCCGGAGAAACATAAAACTCATCAATGTTGTTGAAGCAAAAATCAATGTATTTCGGATCTTTCTCGAAAACCTCCCGGATGGTTTTTCCTTCATACTTTCCGAAGGTAAATTCAGAATCAACATCATAAAATTTCATAAAGCTTTGTTGAGTGTTATGATTAATATTGTAAAGTTATATCATTTTGTTGCCTGAGGCAAATTCTTGTCATTTTTTGAAAATAAAATATACCGCCAGAACCAGAAAAACAAACCCAATCAGGTGGTTGATCCGTAATGACTCGTTACGAAAGAACAGGATTGAAAACACTACAAAGACAACCAAAGTAATGACTTCCTGAATAACTTTTAACTGAACAAGGCTAAAAGGACCACCATTACCTTGATAACCAATTCTGTTGGCCGGAACCTGAAACATGTATTCAAATAAAGCGATTGACCAGCTGATTAACACAATCCAAAAAAGCGACAATTGGTCAAAGCCCTTTAAATCCTTAAACCTAAGGTGGCCATACCAGGCAAGGGTCATAAAAGCATTCGACAGAACCAGCAAAAGAATTGTATGTATGGCTTTCAACAGTTCAAAAATTTGCGCAAATATCTTTTTTTTTCTTTTTCATCACTCATTGCATTCAGCAATTTTCCACCGGGTATTTGATATGTATTTTTTAAAAATAAATAGTGTATTTTATATACATGTAAATCAATGTTTTAAATGTTGCAGTCAAACGAAATGACAACAATCGTTACTTATCATCTGGAATTAATTATTTTTGCACCATAACACAACCATCTTCATGAGGGTGCAAGACATCATAAAGGATTCAATTCAAGTAAAGAGCAAAATGCTTTATGATAACGAATTGATGATGAACATCCAACTTGCCGCCATATCATGCATCAAATCATTTAAGCAGGGGGGGAAGGTTTTGTTGTGCGGCAATGGGGGAAGTGCGGCCGATGCCCAACACATTGCTGCAGAGTTGTCAGGCAGGTTTTATTATGACAGACAACCCTTATATGCCGAAGCACTACATGTAAATTCATCATATCTCACCGCAGTTGCTAATGATTATGGGTTTGACAGGGTTTATAGCCGTATGATTAGGGCAATAGGCCGAAAAAATGATGTGTTGATTGCCTTGAGCACTTCCGGCAACTCCCAAAATGTTATCAATGCTATAAATAACGCACGCAAATTGGGCATGATTACCGTTGGTCTTTCGGGCGAAGATGGAGGCAAAATGAATGAAGCCTGTGAAATATTGATCAAAGTGCCTTCAAAAGACACAGCCAGAATACAGGAAGCGCACATCCTTATCGGGCACATTATATGTGAACTTATCGAGACTGAACTCTTTCCGAAGAATCCCGAATGAACTTTGTCGACCAGATTCAACCCGAATGGACACTTTTTCTCGACCGTGATGGTGTAATTAATGTAAGGCCTTTGAACGATTATGTCAGGCGGCTTTCTGATTTTACATTTCTTGAAGGTGTTGAAGAGGCACTATCCATTCTGTCCGGTTATTTTCGACACATCTTTGTTGTTACAAATCAACAGGGAGTAGGTAAGGGATTAATGAGCCGGCAGAGCCTGGACGAAATCCATAACTTTATGATTAACAGGATTGAACAGGCTGGTGGGCTGATAACACGGATTTACGTCTGCACCGAGCTTGAACATATTGCCGGAAACTGCAGAAAACCAGCTCCTCAGATGGCCTTTCTTGCACAAAAGGATTATCCTGACATAGATTTCTCGTGTTCGGTAATGATCGGCGACACTTTGTCTGACATGCAATTTGGTCGAAATGCTGGCATGCATACTGTTTATGTTAACCAATCAGATGCTGATGTTGAGGCTGATATTCACGTTGGTAGCCTGATCGAGTTTGCACAACTTATTCAAGGAAGTAAACAATTTATCAATCAAACAGTTTGAACTATTACCTTATTTTAGGAATTTTTCTGGCTTATTCGGCCATTTTGTTCATAGTTTCGGTGTTTACTTCCCGAAGGGCTGGAAACAAAGCTTATTTTCTGGGCAACCGACAATCACCTTGGCCTGTGGTTGCATACGGAATGGTTGGTGCTTCACTTTCAGGAGTCACTTTTATTTCAATTCCCGGCTGGGTTGGCTCTTCCTCATTCACCTACCTGATGGTTGTCTTTGGATATCTTGCAGGATATTTTGCCATCACCTTTATTTTATTGCCTTTATATTACAGGCTCAACCTGACGTCAATTTATACTTATCTCAACCAACGTTTTGGCTTCTTTTCACATAAAACCGGAGCATTTTTCTTTATTATCAGCCGGTTAATAGGGGCTTCATTCAGGATGTTCCTTGTAATTAATGTCCTGCAACTTTTTATTTTTGATCATCTGGGCATCCCTTTCTGGGCTTCGGTTTTATTATTTCTATGTCTTATTACGATCTACTCATTTAAAGGTGGCATAAAAACAATCGTCTGGACCGATATGTTGCAAACAACCTTTATGCTTGCTTCCTTACTGATCATAATTTCAACAATATTGGATCAGACCGGATATTCTGCGCGAGACATAATTCAACTTGCCAATGAAAAGGGACTTAGCAAAATTATTGAAACCGATTGGAAACATGATAGGTTTTACCTTAAGCAGTTCTTCAGTGGGATGTTTATCACAATTGTTATGACTGGCCTTGACCAGGATATGATGCAGAAAAACCTTAGTTGCCGGTCGCTGAAAGACGCACAAAAGAACATGATTTCGCTCGGTTTTATACTAATACCTGTTAACCTGATGTTCCTGTACCTTGGCGCATCATTATACCTGTATGCCGAACACTTTGCTCTTGAAATTCCCCAATTATCCGATGATCTTTTTCCGATGCTTGCATTAAAGCACTTTGGTATGCTAGCAGGGATGATTTTTTTTATTGGTCTGATTGCTGCCGCTTATTCAAGCGCGGACAGTGCCATAACCGCACTTACCACTTCATTGAGCATTGATTTTCTTAATCTTGAAGGAAAAGTTTTTTTAACAGAAATTAAACAAATAAGATTGCGGTACGTTTTACATTTTTTCATTACTTCGCTCGTTTTTTTAACCATCGTTCTTTTTAGTTTAATTAACAATCAAGCCGTTATTGCATTATTGTTTACCATAGCCGGTTATACTTATGGCCCATTACTCGGATTATTTGCCTTTGGTCTGATCTCAGGCTATTCAGTGCGTGACCGGTTGGTTCCGTTGATTGCAATATTGTCGCCACTTATCTGCTATTTTTTGAGCAAGCACTCTGAGCAGTTTTTGTGGGGATATAAGTTCGGTTTCGAATTGCTTATACTTAACGGAATACTAACGTTTGCCGGATTATGGTTCATTAGAAAGCCAAAAACAACAAATAACTTAAACAACTAATATGAGTAATTTCAGATTCAGGGCATTAGCCGAGACTCTAAACAGGCAGGCTAAAGCAGTACAGTTCCCCTCAGAAAAAGCATCCGATTATTATGGATCCATGGTGTTTAATGACCGGACCATGCGCGAATATTTAACCAAAGAGGCTTATCAGAGCGTTCAGATGGCCATCAGGATGGGTCAGAAAATTGACCGCAAAGTTGCCGATCAGGTTGCTTCAGCAATGAAGTCATGGGCTATGGGTAAAGGTGCTACACACTACACGCATTGGTTTCATCCCTTAACTGGCACAACAGCTGAGAAACATGATGCATTTATCAACCCAACTGATGGAGGTAAGGCAATTGAAGAGTTTCAGGCCAATGAATTGATCCAGCAGGAGCCTGACGCCTCATCGTTCCCTAGCGGTGGAATCCGAAATACTTTCGAAGCCAGGGGTTATACTGCCTGGGATCCCACATCCACCGCATTTATTCTTGAGAATACCTTGTGTATCCCAACTATTTTTGTCTCATACACAGGAGAGTCATTGGACTATAAAACCCCATTGCTCAAGTCAATAGATGCAATAGACAAGTCAGCAACGCAAGTATGTCAACTCTTTGAAAAAGAAGTAACTAAAGTGTATCCGACCTTGGGATGGGAACAGGAATATTTTCTTGTTGATTCAGCTTTATTTGCTGCACGTCCCGACCTTGTTCTTTCGGGACGTACCGTTTTCGGGCACTCCTCAGCAAAAGATCAGCAACTTCACGACCATTATTTTGGCACAATCCACAGCAGGGCAAGAGCATTTATGCGCGATCTGGAAATTGAGTCTCATAAGCTCGGTATTCCTCTTAAAACAAGACACAATGAGGTGGCGCCAAGTCAGTTTGAATGCGCACCTGTTTACGAAGAAGTCAATCAGGCCGTTGACCATAATCAGTTGCTGATGCACCTTCTTGATATGGTATCGAGAAAACATCATTTTAAGGTGCTGCTTCACGAAAAACCCTACGAAGGCGTAAATGGCAGCGGAAAACACAACAACTGGTCGCTGGCCACCAACACCGGAGTTAATTTGCTTTCACCCGGAAAAAGCAAATTGGAAAACCTCAGGTTTCTGTCTGTATTGGTGAGCATCTTAAAAGCCGTTCATGATTACGAAGAATTGCTGCGGGCAAGCATCGCTTCAGCCAGTAACGATCTGCGCCTGGGAGGTAATGAGGCCCCTCCGGCAATCATCTCAGCATTCATCGGTGCGCAACTCACTGCCACACTTGATGAAATTGAAAACATGCCCAGCATCAAGGAATTAAACAATAACAATGGCACTAAAGGACACATTAGTATTCCCAAAATACCAGAAATATTACTGGACAATACAGATCGCAACCGCACATCTCCTTTTGCATTTACAGGAAATAAATTCGAATTCAGGGCAGTAGGGTCTATGGCCAATGCTGCAAAGCCGATGTTTGTGCTAAACACAATCGTAGCTGAAACCCTTCAACAGTTCTTTGACCATGTTACAGGACTGACTGAAAAGAAGATGGAAAAAGAGGCTGCCATTTTTGAGACCATTAAAAAATTCGTTGTTGCCTCCAAAAACATCAGGTTCGAAGGCAATAACTACAGCGATGAATGGAAGGCAGAGGCGAAAAGCAGGGGACTTTCGAACAACCAGAATACGGTCGTAGCCATAAAAGCGTTTATTGCTCCCAAATCAATTGAATTGTTTGAAAAGCACAATGTACTGTCGAAAAGGGAACTCGAGGCAAGGGTGGAAATTAAACTGGATAAATACGCCCGTAAACTTCAAATAGAATCAAGACTTATAGGCGACTTATCAGTAAACCATATCATCCCTACCGCGATCAGGTATCAGAATACCCTGATTGAGAACGCAAAAGGACTAAAGGAAGTGCTTGATAGCAAATCATTTGTCAAACTTAGCCGTAACCAGATGCAAACCATTAAGGATATTTCGGAGCATATTTCTGAAATAAAGCAACTTGTTGAAGAAATGGTAAACGAGCGGAAAATTGCCAACAGATTAGCCTCCGAGGAAGAAAAATCCAGCGCCTATTGTTATAAGGTTAGGCCTTATTTCGATAGTATCCGCGAGCATGTTGATAAACTTGAAATGCTTGTGGATGATCAGGAATGGCCTCTTCCCAAATATCGCGAATTACTATTTCTTAAATAGCAGATTGATAAGGATAAGGAAAACAGGATGCCAGCAGGTTTGGTATCCTGTTTTTTGATAATCTGCTAGATGAACAGTGTTGGGCAGGTAATTTTGACTATTTTTACAACTCAAACTCTAAATTCATAGACTTATGTTACATGGTTTCGTGCGTTCGGGTTTACTTATTATGCTTGCTTGTGTTGTTGTGGGAAAAATGGGTATTTCTCAGATTTTCATCTCTCCTGCCAATACAGTGAAAACAAATGATATGTCAGGGTTTTACTATGCCTTGCCACAAAACTTGCTGAAGATTGATTTCATTCTCGAAAAAAACGTGAGGTACAAGGGACCCTATGCTGAATATGCCGATAAGATTCTGGGTATTGATACTTATGTTAAACAGGATGAAACCCTGTACACCATACGTGATGTGGTCATCACCAAAACAAGTGAACCCGATCCCGCTGCCTGGTTTTTCGTCGAATTTGATGAAAAGGCTTCCAGAGAAGCACGTTCATTAGTTTTCAGCCTGCAACCAGACGGCATCATTTTGGCGGCTGACGATGCCGAACATCCAACTCAATCCTCGACAGGAAGGATTGAGAAACAATTTATCAATGCTCCTGATGCTGGAAAATTTCAGTATTATGCCGAACGTAATCTTTATCAGCGGATTGATACGATTGTTCGGAAAATTACTATTGATACTACAACAATTTGGCGCAATATTCTCGGAACCTCCTGGGTTGATCGTAACCCGGAACAGAAAGCCAAATCTGCTGCCGATATGATTCACACTTTACGTGAAAATCGAATGAATCTGATCAGTGGCTATCAGGAAATTAATTACGGTCAGAGCATTGTTTTTATGAATGAGCAACTGCTAAAACTGGAGCAGGAATACCTTGGTTTGTTTCTGGGAAAAGAAATCAGAAGCATAGAAGAACAAACTGTTTATTATGTTCCGGAAGCAGGAAAAACAGGTGTTCAGATCTTTGCTCGTTTCAATGAAAGTTCAGGAATCGTTGATGCCGGATCAAAAGGGGAGGCCCTTCAGATTAAAATTGACCCAAAAGGTTCTGTTCAGGCACTGCCGGGCCAAAACAACCCACCTTCAAGAGCAAGACTCAGTAATGTGTTGTACTTCAGGATTCCAGAATACACGGATATACAATTGATGTATAAAGGAAAAATAATCGGCAGGGAAAGGCTGACAATTAGCCAGCTAGGTCCAATTGCTATGGCCCCTTTAACCAAAACGCGCCTGGTTTTTGACCCCGAGACAGGTCAGGTGAAAACGATCAGGCGAGAATAATCAGCTGATAGCCTCTCTGATCCGAACCAATTTGTTGATTAATTCTTCAACGAGGCTCAATCTCAACATATTGGCCCCATCCGACAGTGCGAGCGATGGTTCAGGATGAGTTTCCAAAAAAATGCCATCAGCACCAGAGGCAATGGCTGCGCTTCCAATCAGGCTTATCATTTCGGGTTTCCCGCCTGTAACACCAGAGCTTTGGTTTGGTTGCTGCAATGAATGAGTGATATCCATTATCACCGGCACACCAAAGGACCGCATCTCGGGTATGTTCCTGAAATCAACCACCAGGTCATTATACCCATACATATTACCCCGATCAGTTAACATAATATTTTCGTTACCAGATTGCTTTATTTTATCAACAGCAAATTTCATTGCATTGCCCGATAAGAACTGACCTTTCTTTATGTTGACTGTTTTACCCGTCAACGCCGCCGCAACCAGTAAATCTGTCTGCCTGCACAAAAATGCTGGTATCTGCAAAATATCAACATACTCAGCTGCTACTGCAGCTTCTTCTGGTTGATGGATGTCGGTAACAACCGGTATTCCGAAGGATTCAGAAACCTTACGAAGGATTTTAAGTGCTTTCAGATCACCGATACCGGAAAAGGAATCCAGTCGGGTGCGATTGGCTTTGCGGTAGGACCCTTTAAAAACAAGAGGTATATCATTATTGCTGCAAATGGTCAATAGCTTTTCAGCTATAATGAATGGGTTCGTGTCGTTTTCGATGACACAGGGGCCCGCTAATAAGAAAAACCGATCGGGCCTCAGATTACTCAAAAAAGGAATTTGATGTGGCATAATTTAGTGTTTATTAACGATTGCCGAGTAGTATTCAATAAGATCATTTTCAATAATTTCTGTAATTTCTTCACTAAGAGAAATATTAAGCATGCAGCTGGCAATTTTGTCAGCTGTTACCGGTCGGTATTTTCTCCATGTTCCTATCAGAAGAGGAAGATACAATCCTGACATTTTTGCTGCAGCCCACTCTCCAAATCTGAATTCTTTCCGATCACCCAGAATAAGCCCCGGCCTGATAAAATATTTTGTTTGAATTTCGCAAGCCATAACCTGTCGCTCCATTTCACCTTTCGTTCTTAGATAAAAATTCCTGGAGTAAGGGTGTGCACCTACAGACGAAATGACAATGAAACTCCTGATCCGGTTTCTTTCGGCAATACGCGCCAGTTCTGTAACATATTCAAGGTCAACCTGTGCAAAAGATGACCTGCTTCCTGCGTTTCTAATCGTCGTTCCCAAACAGCAATACAAAATATCAGCTTTCATCAGGTAACTAAAGGTGTTAATCCTATCAAAATCAACAACGATCTCTTTTAACTTTTCATGCTGTATACCACTTGGTTTCCTGACAAGGCTAAGCACTGCTGAAAATTCCTGATGTACAAGTAACAATTTAAGTAAACTGCTGCCAACCAGGCCCGATGACCCAACAACAAGCGCGTTCTTCATCCTAAGGTGCTGTTTTACGTCTGCTGACTAAATATACACCTGCAAAGATAAGCAAAGCAGCCAGCAGGTGCATCGGCTTTAGATGGTCAATGCCAATGAACAATGCTACCAAACTTGCAAATAAGGGTTGGGTATATATGAAGGCACTATTTGCCGCAGGACTAAGATGCGATAATGAGAAATTATTGAGAAAATATGCGATTATTGTTGTAAAAACAATAACATATGCTATTGACATCCATATATTTAAAGGAATATCACCCCAATTTTCCTTCAAAGCGATCGGTAGTGTCACGGGCAGCACATACAGCGCTCCAAACAAAAACACCCAGCTAACAATCGTCAATGGTTTATAATACCTGAACAAAGGTTTAACTAAAACCAAATAAATTGAGTAGGAAGTTGCATTTCCCAAAATCAGCAGATTACCAACAAGTGATGATGAATTATTGCCATGATTACCAGACATATAAATAAGATATGCTGCACCTGAAAAACCAGCAACTACACCTGAAATATTGATCATGTTTAATCGCTCACTCAAAAAAAGTGAGGAAAGTAACAGCACAATAATTGGAACACCAACCATAATAATACTCGCATTGATCGGGCTTGTGAGGTTAAGTCCTTCAAAAAACATAATCTGGTTGAGGGCCACACCAAACAACGCTGCTACTGCAAGGCGAAGCATGTGGGCAGGTTTGACTTGTTGGTTATTTCTGCTGAAATATAAGATAGAAAAAACCAGTGCTGCTCCAGAAACCCTTAGAAGGATGATTGACCTTGGCTGCAGGTATACCGGCATTATTCCCTTAGCAACCACATAGTTAAGTCCATATATTAAGTTAGCCAGAAAGGCAGCAGTGAGGGCAGGAGTGCGAACATTAAGGTTGGTCAATTTACTCAGAATGGTAAATCATCATCACCAGAACCACCGTCATAAGGCTGTTCTTCGATCAGAGGCGCGGGCTGCTGTCGTGCTTCAGAAGACTGGTTTGCCCTTTCAATTCGCCAGGCCTTGACATCAGTATACCAACGGCCGTTAAATTCCCTTGACTCGATGTTAATGCCAAACCTGAGTTTTTCTCCAATTGAGTAAGACTTTACTGCAGAAGCTTTGTCGCCCCAACAAGCAATGCAAACTTTTTTTGGAAACTGCTCTTCAGTGTCCATAATAACTTCCTGCTTAACCCAGGGGCCGTTCTTTCCCTGTCCGGATTGTTCGGGTAAAAATGCTGCAAGTTTTCCTGTAATTTCAAGATTCATATGTAGTTGTATTTAATAAATGATTTCATGACTAAGGATGACAAATATAGAAAATAAGGCTTTGCAACAAATCATCATAAACTGTGTTTAATACGATAAACACTAAAAATGAACCACATAATTTCAATAATTATCATGATAAGTCTTCAAAACCAGTCAAAACCAGTAGAAAACACTGAAACAATCACGCTTGGTGCTGGATGTTTTTGGTGTGTAGAAGCAGTTTTTCAACGTGTTAAAGGTGTAGAAAAGGTCGTTAGCGGGTATTCCGGCGGTTCCATTTCCAATCCAACGTATAGAGAAGTTACCAGCGGGCTCACAGGTCATGCTGAAGTAGTTCAGGTTACTTTTGATCCGTCAGTAATAAGCCTGCCCAAGATACTCGAGATATTTTGGAAAACACATGATCCTACAACACTAAACCGTCAGGGGGCAGATATTGGAACGCAATACAGATCAGTAGTATTTTACCATAGTGAAGGGCAAAAAAAACTTGCACGTTCACTTAAAGAAAAAATTAACCAGGAAGAAATCTGGGGGAAGCCAATTGTAACTGAGATTACAGCTCTGAAGAACTTTTACAAGGCCGAGGATTACCACCAAAATTATTTTAAAAATAATAAGAACCAACCATACTGTCAGTTTGTAATCGTTCCTAAGATGGAGAAGTTTGAACAGGTGTTTGCAGAATACCTTAAATAAGATAAGGTTAATAGTTTTATAATGTATAAAAGTCTTATAATTAACATTATGTTAAATACACATTTTAACAATATACCCGGACATAATATCCGGGCAATTGCACAATGTTCTAATAAGGCCCTACTCGTTTAACTTCTTGAGTTTATCATCCATCTTAAACCTAATGTATATGGTTCTCAATACGGTTATCGTTTCCTGATTAGACGGCTGCATCTCATGAGCCTGTTCAAGGTACGGCAGCGCTTTACGTATAATTACATTAGCCTCTTCAGTGATCTTTTCGTAGCCTTTTGTATCAGCTAAAGGCAGATCATTGGCCTTCACCTGAAGTTTATTCGATTCATTAATATACAAAGCTCCAATATTGTAGATAGCGTCAAAATAATCCGGTTTGAGTTCAATTGCACGCATATAATACTTCTCGGCTGTTTCCATATTAAACATGTCGGCATTCAACTCGTCGCCATAAATAGTCCCCAGAACAAAAAACACACTATAATTGGTAGGATCCTTCTCTACCAATAGTTTCAGGTCATCAACAACTTTTTCACCCTGTCCTATGGCCAGATATGCATTAATTTCTTCCAGCAGCAAACCAGCATCGTCAGGATATTTAGTCCTGCCTTCTTCTATAGTTGCAAACATTTTATCGTTGTCGCCAAGACTTCTGTATGCGAGCGCCATATTTTTGTAAATATCTGGTTCTGAGAAGTTCATTTCCAGCAATTGTGAGTAGTAGCTGATGCCCCTATCGTATTCTTCACCCCTCACTGATGATAGCGCTGCATTGAGAAGTGCCAGTGTATCAGTTTTCTGAACTACCTGAGCCACATCAAAAGCTTTTTTGAAGTTATCTGCTGAGGCTTTCAAATCATTAACATTGAAATCCTCAACCCCTTTCTCGAAATAACGCTGTCCGATGGCTTCAATGCGGACTGTTATTTCACCACCCATTCCTTCTTTGTCGGCAGGATCTAATTGTCTTGCTTTAACAAAAGATTCAAATGATTTTTCCAAAGCATTTTCATCCAATGCTTTATACTCTTCTGAAAAAACGATATTCAGATAAATAATTCCCCTGTAGATCCAGGTTCTGGCATCGTTTATAGTCTTTTCGTGAACAATCGCCTTGTCAATTGCTTCGCGTGCTTTATCGTATTGCCCGTTCTTGTTGTACATGAACGCATTTGTGCGTTCAGCTTTCTGCGCATATAACGCGATGCCGGCAACAAGCAAAACCAGCATGATCATTAATTTTTTCATTGACGTTGATTTTGGTTTTGAATAATACTGATTTTATTTTTAATGTATTACTAATATCATACCAAACTTACCCGGATGTTTGTCCAAAACTACTCGTTGCTTTCAGGCTGTTCCTGTGTTGTTTCTTCTAAAGTGCCGGCTTCGATGTTCAGATCATCCTCTACTTCACTCATTTTCTTTACTTTGGCTACTGCTGCAATTTCATCACCTGTCCTGATATCTATGAGTTTTACCCCTTGTGTGGCTCTTCCCATTACCCTAAGTTTTGCAACACCGATTCTGATTACGATGCCGGATTTGTTAATAATCATCAGATCATCGTCATCTTCCACGTCCTTAATTGAAATCAGATGGCCGGTTTTCTCGGTGACATTGATTGTCTTGACACCTTTCCCTCCACGATTGGTAACCCTATAGTCCATCAATTCAGAGCGTTTTCCATATCCTTTCTCCGACACTACAAGCACATCTGAATGTTCTTCGCCGAGACAAATCATACCAACAACTTCATCGTTTTCACCGGCAAGTGTAATTCCTTTGACTCCGGATGCATTGCGGCCCATTGGTCTTACGGTTGACTCATTAAATCTGATTGCCCTGCCCGATCGCAATGCCATCAGAACTTCGTTGCTGCCATTGGTAAGCCTGGCTTCCAGCAACTCATCCCCTTCCCTTACTGTAATTGCGTTAATGCCATTCTGTCGGGGTCGTGAATATGCTTCAAGACTGGTTTTTTTGATGATTCCCTTCCTTGTGCACAGTATGATAAAATTGTTGTCAATGTACTCCTGATCTTTCAGGTTGGCAACGTTGATAAAAGCTTTAACCTTGTCGCTCTGTTCAATATTGATCAGGTTTTGAATGGCCCTGCCTTTGGATGTCTTTGTCCCTTCCGGAATTTCATATACCCTCATCCAATAGCATTTTCCTTTTTCTGTAAACAGCAAAATGTAGTTGTGGTTGGTAGCGACAAACAAGTGTTCGATAAAATCCTCATCACGTGCTTCGGAACCCTTCGCCCCTTTTCCTCCCCTGGTTTGCACACGATATTCGCTCAGTGCGGTTCGTTTTATGTAGCCCAGATGTGAAATGGTAACGACAACAGGTTCATCAGGAATCAGATCCTCCATGCGCATTTCACCGGCAGAATATATGATTGTTGACCTGGGTTCATCACCAAACTTTTCCTTTAGCCCTTTTAACTCATCTCTGATAATTTCAAAGCGAAGGCTTTCATCCGAGAGTATATTATTAAGGTGTTGGATCAATTCCAGGAGCTCCTGATATTCTGCCTTAAGTTTATCAATTTCTAAACCTGTAAGCCTTTGCAGACGCATATCAAGAATAGCTTTCGACTGTATTTCAGTAAGCTCGAACCTGCTCATGAGGCTGTTTTTAGCATCTTCGGGTGTTTTCGATGCCTTAATAAGTTCGATTACCTCATCAATATGGTTAAGTGCAATGAGAAGGCCTTCAAGAATATGGGCCCTTTTTTGGGCTTCGTTAAGGTCGAACTTAGTCCTTCGGATAACAACTTCATGCCGGTGTTCAACATAATAATGGATCAAATCCTTTAGATTGAGCGTCTTGGGACGACCATTGACTAAGGCTACATTATTAACGCTGAATGCTGTCTGCAAAGGAGTCATCTGATATAGTTTGTTCAGCACAACATTAGATACAGCATCGCGTTTTAGCTCGTACACGATCCGCATACCATTGCGGTCTGACTCATCACGGATATCAGAAATGCCCTCAAGCTTTTTATCGTTGACCAGGTCGGCTGTTTTCTTGATCATTTCGGCCTTATTTACCTGATAAGGTATCGAAGTAACGATGATCCATTCCTTGCCGTTGTGTTCTTCAATAGTTGCTTCGCCGCGCATAACAATCCTGCCCCGGCCTGTCTCGAAAGCTTCCCTGACACCTTCATAACCATAAATAATACCTCCGGTTGGAAAATCAGGAGCCTTTACAAATTGCATCAATTCTGACACCGTAATCTGTCGGTTGTCGATGTATGCAATGATTCCGTCAACTACTTCAGAAAGGTTGTGAGGAGCCATATTCGTTGCCATCCCAACAGCTATTCCGCTTGCTCCGTTCACCAGCAAATTTGGCAGTAATGCAGGCAATACGGTGGGTTCCGTGAGGGAATCATCGAAATTCAACTGAAAATCAACAGTATCTTTTTCAATATCAGCCAGCATTTCTTCGGCAATTTTTCTTAACCTGGCTTCTGTGTAACGCATAGCTGCGGGGCTGTCACCATCAATTGACCCGAAGTTACCCTGCCCATCAACCAAGGGATAACGCAATGACCACTCCTGAGCCATACGCACCATTGCATCGTAAACAGATGTATCTCCATGGGGATGGTACTTACCTAAAACTTCTCCAACAATTCTCGCTGATTTTTTATAGGCGCGATTCGACAAAACTCCCAGATCAAGCATCCCATAGAGCACCCTTCGGTGAACCGGCTTAAGACCATCACGTACATCAGGTAAGGCACGGCTTACAATCACTGACATCGAATAGTCGATGTAAGCCGATTTCATCTGATTCTCTATATTTACCTTAACAATCTTTTCTCCTTCAAAAACCTCTTCCATTCAGTATATTAGTATTTGGCAATATCTTAAAAAAACAATGTGCAAAAGTAACAAATTTAGTACATTGTTGGAAGCAATCCTTGCTGATTCTTATCAACCACATGATTAAGCAGGGTCGTTTAACAGAAACAATGCGTTCAGATATCATGAATCAGACACAATAAGCCATTATATATCAAATCTTTAGCATGTAAAAGCCTTCAATCATCAATTTAGTCAAGAGCTATTCAAAGCAATCTAAGAACACCCGTTTCAACAGATTGGTGTTGATAAAATGCATAAACGAACAAAGATGGACTGATTTTTGTTGTTACATTTGACTTTAAGGATATGTTTATTTGTGTAGAATATAACAATCATAATATCAGTGTATTATAACCGAATTGAAGAATACCCAATATATGGATGCTAAATTTTCCCCACGGGTCAGAGACATTTTGACCTATAGCCATGAAGAAGCCGTCAGACTTGGAAACAACTACATTGGACTAGAACACCTATTCTTGGGTATGGTAAGGGATGGTGAGGGCAAAGCGCTCCAACTGCTCAAATATTTAGGAATTAATATTGACCAGTTTAAGCGAAAAATTGAAGAAACCATCAGAAATCCAGACAAACATTCTGCAGGAACGAGCAATATTCCGCTGATGAAGCAAACTGAAAGGGCTCTGAAATTCACCTATATCGTGGCAAAAGAGTTTAAGAGTGATGTCATTCACACGGAACACTTATTGATGGCCATACTAAGAGATAAGAGTAACATGATTACCCAATATCTCGAACAGGAAGGTGTAGATTTTGCATCCTTCAAAAACGAGCTCATGCTGATGAGTGGTTCCGAAGATGAGGCTGAGCCAGGTTTTGAGGCTCCAAGGGCAGAGCATCCGGGTGATCCGGCTGATGAAGATGATGATCAGCGACAATTGATCGGAAACACAAAGAAAACAGGTGATTCAAAATCAAAAACCCCTGTACTTGATAATTTTGGCAGAGACCTGACACGGGCAGCTGAAGAAAACAGGCTTGATCCGATTGTTGGCCGGGAACAGGAGCTGCAGCGTGTTGCTCAGATACTTAGCAGAAGAAAAAAGAACAACCCCATATTAATTGGAGAACCAGGAGTGGGCAAATCTGCAATTGCTGAAGGACTTGCCTTAAGAATCGTTCAGCGTAAGGTCAGCCGTGCCTTGTTTAATAAAAGAATAATCATGCTTGACCTTGCCTCTCTTGTTGCCGGCACAAAATACCGCGGACAATTTGAGGAAAGAATGAAAGCAGTGCTGAATGAACTGGAGAAAAACCCTGATATTATTTTATTTATTGACGAGATTCACACCATTGTAGGCGCAGGAAACGCAAGCGGATCCCTTGACGCCTCCAATATGTTTAAACCTGCTCTGGCACGTGGTGAACTGCAATGTATTGGAGCCACGACCCTGGATGAATACAGGCAATACATCGAAAAAGACGGTGCCCTTGAAAGAAGGTTTCAAAAAATTATTGTCGATCCTACTTCACCCGAGGAAACGCACGAAATTCTTAACAATATCAAGGAAAAATACGAAGACCACCATCTGGTAAAATATACACCTGAGGCAATCTCAGCCTGCGTGAAACTAACCAGCAGGTATATGTCGGACCGTTTTTTGCCGGATAAAGCTATTGACGCACTCGACGAAGCTGGCGCCAGGGTTCATATCAGCAACATTCATGTTCCTGTCGAAATCATCAACATTGAGAATGAGATTGAGGAAACACGCCAAAAGAAAAACAAGGCCATTCAAATTCAAAAGTTTGAGGAAGCTGCGATGTTTCGTGACAACGAACGGAAACTTTCTGAACTCCTCGAACAGGCCAAACGTCGCTGGGAAGAAGAATCACGAATTCATCGTGAGATGGTGACCGAAGAAAATGTGGCTGAAGTCGTGGCTATGATGACCGGAATTCCTGTACAACGGATTGCACAAAACGAGAGCGACCGTCTGATTAATATGGAGCACGAGCTTGAAGGATCAGTCATTGGTCAGAATGAAGCAATCAAAAAAGTTGTTAAAGCAATTCGCCGAAACAGAGCAGGGCTAAAAGACCCCAACAAACCCATTGGAACATTTATTTTTCTTGGCCCCACAGGAGTAGGCAAAACCTACCTTGCTAAAGTTTTGGCCAAGTACCTTTTCGACACTGAAGATGCATTGGTGAGGATTGATATGAGTGAATATATGGAGAAATTCGCAGTATCGAGGCTTGTTGGTGCACCCCCTGGTTATGTAGGATATGAAGAAGGTGGTCAGCTTACAGAAAAAGTGCGCCGTAAACCCTACTCCATAGTATTGCTTGATGAAATTGAGAAGGCTCATCCGGATGTATTCCACCTCCTGCTTCAGGTTCTTGATGACGGCGTACTCACCGATAGCCTGGGGCGCAGGGTTGATTTCAAGAATACCATTGTTATCATGACGTCTAACATTGGATCGCGACAACTTAAAGACTTTGGTCAGGGCGTTGGATTTGGAACCAATGCCAAGAAAAATGCCAAAGCTACTTTTGCTCAGGGAGTAATTGAAAATTCTTTGAGAAAAGCATTTGCTCCTGAATTCCTGAACCGAATTGATGATGTGGTGATTTTTGAATCGCTCGAACGCGATGATATTCATAAGATTATAGACATTGAATTAAAGCATTTGTACAAGCGTGTTCAGGAAATGGGATACATCCTGCAACTGACCGACAAGGCTAAAGACTTCATTGTTGAAAAAGGATGGGACGAGCAATTTGGTGCCAGACCATTAAAACGTTCCATTCAGAAATATGTTGAAGATTCACTGGCCGAGGAAATTATCAAAACTAAACTTCACGAGGGTGATGTAATTTTACTTGATTACAACGATGAAAACGGTGAGATAGTCATTCAGGTGAATCCCAAATCTGAAGATGCAACTGTTGACCAATAGAAACAAAATCAACTGATCAGCATCACAATATGTTCTAAAGCCAGACTCCGGTCTGGTTTTTTTTGTCCTGGACAAGTCTGATTGAACGTGAGCCTAAGTTTCACTGGTGTGTTGAGGATTTGGCAGATTTTGACTATGTTTGCCGCCAATTTTAACTAATTTAGACATTAATGAGCACCAAAGCAGTATTAAAAGGCGGAGAATTCCTGTTGAAAGAAGTTGATATTCAGGATGTGTTTATACCGGAAGAGTTTGATGAAGAAACAAAAATGATCTCTGAAAGCTGTCGCGATTTTTTGGAAACAGAGGTATTCCCACATCTGGACAGAATTGATAAGCAGGAAGCCGGTCTGATGGCTTCATTGCTGAAAAAAGCCGGTGAGCTGGGGCTTCTAGGGTTATCCATTCCCGAAGAACTTGGTGGTTTCGAGCAATCGTTTCTCAACATAATGAAAGCCAATGAGGCCTTAGGATCAGGTTACTCCTATTCGGTGGCGATAATGGCTCATACCGGAATCGGCACACTTCCTATTTTATATTACGGTAACGAAGAACAAAAGGCAAAGTACATTCCCATGCTTGCCAGTGGCGAACTGATGGCTGCCTATTGTCTTACTGAGCCTGGTGCCGGATCCGACGCAAATTCTGGCCGTACACGTGCCGTTTTGTCAGAAGATGGTAAACACTACATACTAAACGGTCAAAAGATGTGGATCACCAATGGAGGATTTGCCGATGTGCAGACTGTTTTTGCCAAGATTGACAATGACAGGGTCTTGAGCGCCTTTATTGTTGAAAGAGCATGGGACGGTGTCAGTATGAACCCGGAAGAGAAGAAAATGGGCATTAAAGGTTCCTCGACAAGGCAGATATTCTACAATGATGTGAAGGTGCCGGTCGAAAACCTGCTTGGAAAACGAGGTGAAGGATTCAGGATTGCATTAAACATTTTGCATCTTGGACGTATTAAACTGGCTGCAACAGTAATCGGTGGCGCAAAACGTGCAATCCTGCACTCAGTAAATTATGCTAACGAACGCAAACAGTTCGGCAAAGCAATTGCTGAATTTGGAGCCATCAAACATAAACTGGCACAGCAGGTTGTTAAGACTTTCGCGACAGAATCGGCCGTTTACCGTGCGAGCAAAGACATTCAGGACACCATTCTTTCAATGAAGGCCTCAGGTGTGCAACATGGATTGGCCAATATTGAAGGTGTTGCTGACTATGCTATTGAGTGTGCTTTGATGAAGGTTTATGGATCAGAGGCCCTCGACTATGTTGTTGACGAAGCAGTACAGATCTACGGTGGGATGGGCTTTTCGTCCGAAACACCTGTTGACCGTGCCTACCGTGATTCACGCATCAACAGGATTTTCGAAGGCACCAACGAAATCAACAGGCTTCTTGCTGTTGACTCATTGCTGAAAAGAGGCATGAAAAATGAGTTTAAGCTCTTCGAAAAAGCCCGTGAGGTTTTTGATCATCCTGAACACGTAGAGTCGCTTACCGGACTGGGTTATCATGAGGCCAAAGAGGCAATGGTTAGAAATCTGAAGAACGCAATCCTGATGTTGATTCCCGGCATCTCCGAAGCATTTGGACGCAAATTAGCTGATGAAGAAGAAGTGCTGATGAACATCTCGGATATGATGATGCAGGTGTATGCCCTCGAATCTACAGCCTTAAGGGTAAAAAAACTGGCTGCTATGAAAACTCCTGACGAAATGCTCATTTACAGGGATATACTGGATGTTCTGTCTATGGATAGTGCTGCAATCATACATAAATCAGGACGCGACGCTATTGTGTCGTTTGCACCTGCCGATCAGCAGCTTGATATGCTCGATCTTCTGGCAAAACGTTGTTTTGTCAGCCCGGTCAACGTAAAGGATGCACGCAGACGAATAGCCGAAAAGCTTATTGAAGACAACCAGTACACCTTTTAGCGCTGTTAATTAAGCCTAACAGTGCAAAACAAAAACACCCCCCTTGCATCTGCCAGGGGGGTGTTTTTATTCATTGACAAATGATTATTTCAGAATACTTTTTGAGATAACCACACGCTGAATCTGATTGGTTCCCTCATAAATCTGACACAATTTTGCATCACGCATCATTTTTTCAACCATAAACTCGGTGCTGTATCCTTCGCCACCCATAACCTGTACGGCATCCGTGGTAACTTTCATACCTACGTCCGAGGCATACATTTTCGACATGGCGGAAAGTTTACTGGCTACCTTCATTCCGTTATCATAAGCCCATGCAGCATACCAAGTCATCAGACGTGCAGCCTCTATCTCTGTAGCCATATCTGCCAGCATAAAGCTAACTCCCTGATTTGCGGTGATCGGAGCCCCAAACTGGATACGGTGTTTGGCCCAATGTAATGCTGTTTCATAAGCTGCGCGGGCATTTCCTACACTTAAAGCAGCGACACCGGTGCGGGTACGGTCGAAGGTTTTCATCGCTATCAGAAAACCTGTTCCCTCATCCCCCAGCCTGTTGTTTTCGGGAATCTCAACATCATGAAAAATAAACTCGTTCTGAACAGAAGCTTTTTGTCCCATTTTCTGTAACCTAGGCTTCAATTCCACGCCCGGAGAATCGGTTGGCACAACAAAAGCTGTCAGGCTGCGTGCGCCTTTTTCGGGATTAGTTAGTGCAAAAACCGTAATGAACGAAGAAGCCTCGCCATTGGTGATGTATCGCTTATGGCCGTTGAGGATATACTTGTCTCCTTTTTTAATCGCTGTGGTTTTGATGCCAGCGACATCCGACCCGGCGTTAGGCTCTGTGAGTGCATAAGCAGCAACGGCTTTCTGCTCGTTGATCTGACCAAATAATCTCTTCTGCTGCTCTTCGTTTGCAGCAAGATAAAGGGGTGTTAAAGCAAGAGTATTGGCATCAATGCAAATTCCAATGCCAATGCATCCTGCCCCCAACTCTTCGGAAGCAACAGCACCATCCAGAATGCTATAATCACTTCCGCCAAATTTCGAGGGCATCGGGCCATTCATGATGCCCTCTGCATAGGCAGCTTTTACAATTTCCCATGGAAATTCAGCTAATTGGTCGTATTTCAGCCGGTTTGGAACAATCCACCGATTTGCAAAATCGCGGTACTTCTCCTGAATCTCAAGCTGCCGGTTGTCGAGTGTAAATCCAATCATTGTTTTTAAGGTTTTTGTTCATCTGTGAAGAAAAAGCAAATGTAGGAACAAATCATGTTTCTGGCAATAGATTATTTAAAACTCATTAACCTTACCCTCCATATTGATTGTACAACTTTGGCTATGAGTATCTGACTGGCTTGATCACACTGTAGCATCCGTTTGGGATATTAATAAGTAACTGTTAATAAAACACTGAGTAAACCAATTGATTATGAGTAATTTTTGTTTACTTTTACACACGAAGTTACTTCACGCGATTCTTAACACCGGACGTCATTCCAAATTTTGGAATTCTTTATTAATTCTGGACTTTTTGGTCAAGGAATCATATGTGAGCAGAAGCATTTATTTCATTGATTATATGTTACTTATAATAGTTGGCACGTCTATTGTTATACCGATGACAACAACATAATACAGCGCAACATGAAAAAAGCAATCTATCTTACTTTAATCAGCCTGGTGGTCTTATTCACTTCCTGCAGAAAGGACTTCGATAACCCCACACCAAAGGTTCCTGCAACCATGGAAGACCTCAAAATCCCGGCTGATTTCGATTGGAAAACCATTAAGGACATCCAGTTAACGCTTACCGGCTATGCCAACAGTATAGTTGAGGTAACCTCTCCTGAAGGTGTTGTCTATCAGAAAGCGTTTTTGACACGCAACGAACCTTACATCATGAAACTCACTGTACCCACCTACGAAAGGTCATTAAGGCTGAAATATATGGGTCAGAACATTGAGTTGGAGCTAAGCTCAGGTACTATTGAATACATTTTCAATTAAAGGCACATTAACATGAAAACGATGAATTATTTCAGGCAACTTACACTTGCTGCTGCATTGCTGATGCTTATCCTTGGATCAGTATCTTCACATGCAATGGTTGTGGTTTGTGAAATTACCAAAACAAACGGAGGTGGATTTACAACTACTATTGAATCTGTGACCTGCAACCCAAATGGCACACACACCATAGTTCTGCGGGTTGAGCATAACGGATGCGGAGGACCTTCATGTCTGGCGCTTTCGCATTACTCTGTTCAGGCTTCACCAGGAACATACAGCAACATAAGTGTCAATGTTGTTTCGGGCGGCATGACCTATGGAAGTATTGTTTTGGGACCGAATCTAGGAAGTGATCCTTTTCAAGGGTTTAAGATTGATGGCGTTTCAGGAATTGGCGGTGGTAACGCCGGAGTATTTACTATTACGTACACTCTGTCAGGATCCCTTCAACAGCAGATGGTATCGGCCAAGGCTGGCACCAACGGACAATTTGCCACATTTACAGTTGTTGATTTTGAATACGTAATGAACTGTGCAGGAACTACTTGCGATGGTGGCGGAAACGACACCGACGGTGATGGTTGTAACGATGATGAAGATGATTATCCTGCTGATCCTGACCGCTGTACAGACAACTTCTTCCCTGCCAATGGCTTTGGAACACTGGCTTATGAAGACCTCTGGCCCGGCAAAGGCGACTATGATTTCAATGACCTTGTGCTTGATTATGAATTTAAAGTAGTAACAAACGCACAGAATTACGTGGTCGAAATGTTTGGAACGTTCATTATCAAAGCGTTTGGTGCTTCTTACGAGAATGGCTTCGGTTTTCAACTTGAAGGCCCGATCGCCCCGGAAGACCTCACCGTTACGGGTTATTCACTCACCGAAAACTACATCACCCTGCTTCCAAACGGAACTGAGGCAGGACAGTCAAAAGCGGTTATTATTGTTTATGATAACGCATACAATCAGATGCAGTGGCCTGGTGTAGGAATTGGAGTAAATACTGAACTGAATATGCCCTATATAACACCCGACACCCTGAAACTGACCATTGGTTTCCCGGCAGATACCTATACTTATCAGGACCTCAATATCGGAGGATTTAACCCCTTTATCATTGTGAACCAAAACCGCGGGGTTGAGGTGCACCTTCCTGACTATGCACCTACTGATCTGGCAGATCAGTCCCTTTTTGGAACAATGGAAGATTACAGCAAT
>Ga0351878_1013_pt2 | contig 61261 bp, 53 predicted proteins | sample BONcelFGM3001D14_FD_206781 | JGI IMG/M metagenome (GOLD analysis project Ga0351878, IMG submission 206781) | Enriched cells from coal bed in the Powder River Basin, Montana, United States - BONCAT cells FGM rep3 HSBNCT.FGM.300.1.D14 ...
CCTAATTGGCCATAATAAAAGTGAAGGGTGTAGTTTCCCTGATTTTGTGTGCTTACTTCAAGCTTGTTGATGCGGCCATTTATGCCGGTGAAGAAGACGGCAACCAGAAGATAAAGATAGTGCCTCTTGACGACAAGGCTACTTTTGTTCTGGCCACAGCCTGGATTGACAAGCAGCAGGCCCGCATCAACAAGCTTGAAGTAAGCACACAAAATCAGGGAAACTACACCCTTCACTTTTATTATGGCCAATTAGGATACGAAATCCCGGTAGAAACCAAAATCAGTTTCGAGATCAGTCAGATTGATATCCCCATGAAGTTTATCGGTAACCTGAAAGTGGACAAAAAGAAAGCCGGCGAAAAATCATCCGGTACGGTGACACTGAAATACAGCAACTTCAAGATCAATGGTATAATTCCTGACGAAGTATTTGTTGAGTCGGAATAAACCTTTCGAATACTGATGTTTACACAAACCTAGAATTCCATTCCGCCCTCATCCATTGCTCCTTCGCGTCGGTCAGACTGTCGTTTCTTGGTTTGGTTGATGCGGTAGTTAAAATTAAGGGTAACCACTGTTGAGCTCCATTTAAACTCTGATTTGGTATAGAAATTTTCCCCGAAGGTTTCAAAGGCATGTGAGCGGGTTCCGAACACATCACGTACATTCAGCGTGATGGTTCCTTTGTTTTTCAGCACATCACGGCTGGCGCCCAGATCAACAAACCACGAAGGGAGTCGTTTTCCCTGAGGGGTATCACTACCGGCTGCATAATTGGCTGCTACCTGAATATCAAGTGCTTTACCCAATGTTATCCTGTTGTTCATCCTTCCGGTCCAACTGAAAAAATCGGTTTCGTATTGCTTTCCATAAGCCTCACCTTCCGTCATACTGCGAAAAAAGTTCAGGCTCACATTTGCATTCCATCCTTTCAGGGGGCTGTGTGACCCAACAACTTCGAGTCCCATGGATTGGTTCTTTGCGAAGTTTTCGGGGCGGATAAAGATCACACCTGTTAAACTGTCGATTCGCTCAATACGTTGGAAGACATCTGTGCTGTAGCGATAATAAGTGGTCGCATTCAGGCTTGATTTGTTCCAGTAGCGCAGGTAGCCAATTTCATACGAATCAGTGTACACAGGCTTGAGGTTGGGATTTCCGGTCCATATGTTCCGGTTGTCGGCAAATGACCTGAAAGGGTTCAGCTGCCAGAATCCTGGTCTGCGGATTCTTCGGCTATAGCTAAGCTGCAAATTATCAACTTCAGTAAGTTTGTAGGTAAAATGCACCGAAGGAAACGGGTCAATGTATTCATTTCTGTCCTTTTCATCAGTATCCTTCAGTAAGGTCTGTATTTCGGCAAACTCAAACCTGAGGCCAAGCTGATATGAAAACCTGCCTACATCATTGCCGAACATGGCGTAAGCCGCAAGGATGTTCTCGTCGTAGATAAAGTGGTTGGTGAAGTTTGAATCAGGCAAAAATCCGCCATCTGATTGTTGATCAGACACTTCATAATCATTATCAATGTGGCGGCTTTGCCATTTAATACCGGTTTCAAGCTTGGCTTTTCCGGTGAAGGGATGAAAATAATCGGCCTGAACTTCAATATTTTGTGACAGTTCATTGTTGAAGCTTTTTTGAAGAACAGGTGAAGGAAGAACAGGCAGCTGACTTTGAAAGAATGTTTCCTTAATGTTTGCCTTCTCTGTTTCGCTGTTGTCGGAATACTGGACAGAAGCTGTGAACAGCTGATCTTTCTTGCGGAATTGCTTCCTGTATAATAAGGAGTACTCAAGATTGGGATCAATTTCTTCTTCATTGTCAACGCGTTCACTTTGCCCCACCATTTGGTCCTGCACATAATCCTTATAAAATACCGAAGACCTGTTTGACTCATCTGAATACCGATACATCAAACTGAAGGTAAGAGAATTAAGCGGGTTAAAGAAGTACTCGGCACCAAGTCGGATGGTGTTCGACCATGCTTTGCGTTTGCGTTCGCGTTCCTGATCGGTGATATAGAGTTCATTGCGGGTGAATTCGCGGTACAGGCTGCCTGAGCCGATACGTTCGTTGTAGTTGATGGCATAGTTGGCGAACAGGTTCCACTTATTGAGCCTGTAATTGGTGTTTATCCCGAGCCCGGCCTGAAGCGGATATCCGGTAGTGGCATCAATGGAGCCATTAAAGCCTTGTCTGCGGTCTTTCTTAAGTACAATATTGATGATTCCGGCTGTTCCTTCAGCATCATAGCGCACAGAAGGGTTGGTAATGATTTCAATGCGTTCGATCATGTCTGACTGAAGACTCCTAAGTGCATTCCGGTTGCTGATTCCTGCCAGGCCAGACATTTTGCCGTCAATCAGAATACGCACACCTTCATCACCCCTGAGGCTGACATTGCCCTCAATATCCACCGTTACGGAAGGAATGTTCTCGAGCACTTCTATCGCGTTGCTTGCTTTGGAACTGATGTCCTTACCCACGTTGAACACGCGCTTGTCGAGGGTCATTTCAACCTGACTTCTTTCGGCAATCACTTCAAACTCTTCAAGAACAGCAGCATCAGGTGAGATAAACAATTCGCCCAAATCGAGCTGGTTCTTGCCGCGTCCGATCTTTATATTTGACAACCTCATGGTTCCATAAGCCAGAAACTGAACGGCAATGTCATAAGTACCTGGTTTGAGTTTAATGTCAAATGTTCCGTCTGTACCACTGATTCCTCCGGTGACGAAACTGGAGTCAGATGCCTGATACACCATGACGGTGGCATACTCAAGTGCTTTCTTGCTCGATTTATCAATTACTTTCCCCTTTACTCCGGTTTCGGCATCGGAAGGTGTTTTTGCGCCTGCCATTGTTTGGCTGAAAGCAAAAAAAATGACTGACAGTAAAATAACTTTATTTTTCAAAATTGAATAGTTTATGTATTAAACATTAACCGGAAGAATACGTTCAGCATGTTGATTTAACAACCGGCAGAACTGCATTATTCCCACAAATAATGTGCCTGATCGTTAATTATTCTTAACGCCATCTATTTTAACTAGTAGGGATCAACATCAATGCTGATTTTAATGGCCTTGTAAGCTGATTGGGCTGAAAAATGCCTGATCAGCTGCAACATAACCTCCTTGGCAGTTGAAGACGATTGCTGGCGGGGAATTTTGAGCATGATCTGTTTGATGTACAAATTCTTTATTCTGGAAACCATTGGAAACTCAGGCCCCAATACTTCTCCGGGAAACTTATCGCGAAGACCGAGGGTCAGTTCTGCAGCCCCATGGTTTACCATATTGGCATCTCGGTGTTTCATAACAATCAGGATAAGCCTGTAGTAGGGCGGATAGTGGTAGTGTTCACGAATGCTCAGCTGATGGCGGTACATATTCTCAAAGCGGTGGTTTACAACATCATTGAGTAGAGGATGGCCCGGCTGATATGATTGAATGAATACTTTGCCGCGCTGGTTTTTACGGCCCGCCCTTCCGCTTACCTGTGTCATCAACTGGAAACTACGTTCAAAAGCCCTGAAATCAGGATAGCTGAGCATACTGTCCGAATTCAGGATGCCAACCACCTTCACCCTTCCGAAATCCAGGCCTTTGGTCACCATCTGAGTTCCTGTGAGAATGTCAATCCGGCCCTGTTCGAAATCCTCGAGTATCTGCTGAAATGCATTTTTACTCCGGGTAGTATCCAGATCGAGCCTGCCAATTTTTGCCTGAGGCATCAAAATCCCCAGCTCTTCTTCCACCTTTTCGGTTCCAAAGCCATGCATTCTGAGGGCTGTACTGCGGCATTCTGGACATTCTGACGGCACTCCCAATGAGTACCCGCAGTAATGACATCTGAGCAGTTGTTGTTTCTTGTGATAGATAAGACTAACATCGCAGTTATTGCATTGGGGCACATAATGGCAGTGGTCGCATTCGAGTCTAAGCGAGAAGCCCCGTCGGTTTTGGAACAGAATTACCTGTTCTTTGTTTCCCAATGCTTTGCCAATGGCTTCAACCAATGGTGCGCTGAAATGCGACTTCATGGTTTTTCGCCTGGTTTCCTCGCGCAGGTTAACTACAATTACTTCGGGCAGTTCTGTTCCGCCGTATCTTTCGCTGAGCTCAACCAGACCGAAACGCTTGCTTTTTGCATTAAAATAAGATTCGAGCGAAGGTGTGGCGGTTCCGAGCAATACCCGCGCGCCCGAAAAAGATGAAAGCATGATGGAAGCATCACGGGCATGGTAGCGTGGTGCCGGATCCTGCTGTTTATATGAGGTATCATGTTCCTCGTCAACGATGATCAGTCCCAGGTTCTGAAATGGCAGAAACAATGCCGATCGTGGCCCAAGAATAACCTGATGCCTGTTGTTTGTGCCTGCCTCAAACGAAAGTACATCGTTCCATATCTCAGCTTTTTCATGAGGATTGTAGCGCGAATGATACACGCCAACCTGAGTGCCGAAAAACTTTTTAAGCCGGTTAATGATCTGAGTGGTCAATGCAATTTCAGGAAGCAGGTACAACACCTGTTTTCCGGATTCGAGGGCTTCGTGGATCAGTTTGATGTAGATTTCTGTTTTGCCGCTTGATGTAACTCCATGAAGCAAAACGACTTCTTTTTCGTGAAATTGCTTTTTTATATCGAGTAGGGCTTGTTGCTGGGCTTCGCTCAGACGCAAGTCGCCGGGCGATACAATGGCAATCTGATCCGAAAAACGGCTGACGACCTTTTTCTGGATGTGAAACACTCCTTTGTCGGCCAGGCTTTTCAGTTGAACATGACCCGCACCGCTTTTCTCGAGCAAAAGACGTTTTCCCACTCCTTCCCCGGTGCTCACCGAGAGCCGTTCAATGCTCAGATAAGCCAGAAGCAATTCAAGCTGTTTGTAGGCCCTGATTGAGAGTTCCTTCATCAATTGCTCCATCATGGCCTCTTCCCTGTAGGCTTCGGTGAGGGTAACAACTGTTTCTGTTTTTGGGATAAACCTTTCTCGAAGTTCTTCCTCCATCACAATGATCTTGTTGGCGATCATACTGTTTATGAGGGGCATGACTTTCTGAAACCCAACAATTTTTGCTACTTCGCTCAAACTAATACGCTGTTGAATCAATAATGCTTCAGTGATCAGGTATTCGTTTTCGCCCAGGATCAGGGCATCTGGCTTGAAGCCTTCAGCAAGGGTAATGCCTGTTTCGCTCGACAACCGGAGCGAAGAAGGAAGTCCGGCCTGCATTACTTCTCCGTGATAGCACATATAATAGTGTACTATCCAATCCCAGAATTTCAACTGAAGCTTGTTGACCACCGGTTTATCATCAAGTATGCTCTGAATGTACTTTGGGATGTAGTGTTGGGGGATTTCTTCATGAACCCTGGCCACAAGTCCGGCATATATTTTTTTGGCACCGAACTGCACCACTACCCTTTTGCCCGTTTCAACCTGATCACTCATCTCATGGGGTATCCTGTAGGTAAACAATCCCGGTACCGGAAGAGGCACAATAACATCTGCGAAAAACGTCTGACGTTCGGAGGCTTGGTTCATACGGCAAAAATAGGCTATTCGATGCTCCTCACGAAATCAGGCAAAGATTTATGGCCAACAATACAAAAAGGAAAACGCTGCCAACCGGCAGCGTTCTCATGCACAACATAATAAATTATATTCTACCTATGGTTCCGGAGTGTAAATATTTGATTCATTGCGGTATCCCTGCAGATTTCTGAACCAGTCGTTTGAAACCTGTCCGCCGCTCTCGGCCCATTCGGCAAATTTGAGGTGGGCATTCAGTATTTCAACTTTTTCCACCGGATAGTCGAAGCGCTCGACAATATTGATTGCCCAGGGAAGGTTTCTGTCGGTTTGATAATAACGTCCGGATGATGGGATGCTGTTGTCGTGTCCGGTTCCCAACAGGCCTGCATCTGCAAGCGCGGTTGGGGCCTTATTGGGCAGGTGAACCTCAACTTCCCTGTTCTTGTCAACGATAATAAACGGATTATAGGGAGGCACGCCAAGCTGATTGAGGGGAACCGGCTGGGTAAATGTTATCGCCACATTGAGGGTATCCGGAGTAACAAATGGCAGCCCGGGTTGCGTATTCACACCAATAGAGCCTCCTGCAGCAGGCAATATTCGATAGGCATCGTCCCATACCACAACTACCGCGCGCTCGTGACCGGCTTCGGTCTTGTTTGGGTTTAGCTGTATGTAGTCGTTAGAAACATCAATTCCTGAAACATTTTGCACACGAGCAGAGTTTACGGGCAGTTCAAAGCCAAAGCCATTGTGGTAATAAGCTCCGTGTGCCCGCAGGATGAAAGTTGCCATCAATTCAACAACCTGATTGCTCCCGTTTGTAATTTGATTAAAGTTATAGTCAATTACAGCATCGTTAAAGTCATAATCACCGCTATAGGGCCAAAGGTCTTCAAACGAAAGTGTTCCGAAATTACCCTGTGTGAAAAAGTAATTGTTGAATGCTTTTGTCGGGTCATTTGGGTATTCATCAAAATTATCCGGAACACCATCTGCATCGCTGTCCGATCCTGTGTAGTCCACAACAGGTAGTTGAGTGACATCAACCGCCTGAATCGGGTTGGCCGTTACAAAAAATATAGCATCATTAAAGTCGTGGTCACAGCCACTTTCAGTCCTGCGGATATCCTCGATTCCAAGCAGGAGGTTTTTTCTTGCCGGATCGTAGAGCAGAACAGTTTGTTGTTTTTGGGAGGCATTACCTGCATTCAGGTTTTTGTCGGAATACACCTTCCACCTGCCATTTGTCACCTGTCCGTTTACCCAACCATCAGCGATGAGTACCCATGCTATGGTTACATTGGCATTATACCGGCCAATATACACTTTATTACCGGGTTGCAGCCCTCCCCCACTGCCTGCCATTGATGCATTGGGAAACACAACAGTGATGGTATCAATATCATTGGGTGTAGCAGGCGGCTGGCCTGTTGGATAGGTATAAAATCCAAGTACGTTTTTGTATCCAGCACCTTCAGTTACAAAGGTTACCCATACATCACAGGTTTCAACAAGGCGGACATTGTGGTCATATACTGCTTGAAAATACTCAGGGTGGGACACATCCAGCCTTACACGTTCAGGAAGTGTGTTGTTAATATCTGCCAGGAAATCAGCAGTTATGGGATCATTCTGAGGCATCAGGTATGCAGGCACCCCCTGGTTGTTGTATGCACCCAGAAACTTTATCTGGCTATTGACAGCACTCGGCTGAAGCAGGTTCTTCAACACAGCCGGGTTTTGCCTGCCTCCTACCACCAGATCGAAACCTCCCGCTACAAGTGGTACCTGAATCAGGTTTGGCAATCCAACATAATCTGTTGCCACCCAAAGATGAGTATAATATGCAGGAACTTCATAATCAATAGCATAATTGCCTGATTGGTTCGTAACGCCACTTACCACCTGCTTCCCTCCCTGTTCAGGATCGTTAGAATATACAACGAATTTAGCTCCCTTGATTGGTTGATCAATATTGTCAAGCGCTGTGATCGAAAAACGACCTTTCACAGTTGTTGACCAATCAAAGTTGTCAGGAACCTTCAGGCCTTCCATGCCGATATTCACCTGAGGCTTACCCTGATCTTTACGACAGGAAGCAACAAGGCCAATCAAGAGCAATGCACCTAAAAAAGTGTACAGGAATTTTCTCATGGTGATATGTTTAATAAAAATGATTATCCAAAAGCAATACCAAATTATACAGACCTGTTTGTCAATTTGTTATTAATTAATCCGTTGAAACAAAAGTTTCATAACGAGAATAATTTCCACTAACGGGATAACATCAGGGAATAACCGACAAGTTGGTCATAGTCAGTGCCTGGTCTTCTATAATATAGGTATGCAGTATACTCGTTAATTGTCTCGCGGTGGTCGCCTTCCAGAAAGGGCACATCAGCTTTGCTGCTCCCACGTTCGACAACACCATAGAGGTAGTTGTAGTAGCCTTGTTTCAGAAAAAGACTGGCCTCGTATGCTTTCAGGGCATAATTGTATTGCATTTTGCCTGTTTCACCTAAATTCCAGTCGGTGAGCGCACCTATGATGTTCACATCTTCATGTGTCAGGGGAACCGGATATTCGAGCAGGAATTCAACCCATGCGTAATCTCCTTCAGTTTCGGTAAGCTGATCTTCCCTTGCTTTGGTAAGCTTCCGTCCTTTGATGTCCTGTTCGTTAATATAGCTTTTTCGTGTTCTGATCTGATCAGGCCACAATTGCACTACATAGTAATCATTATCCTGAAAGACACGTCTTATGCGCTCCGACTGATACCGGAAATTTTTAATATCGAAATTTCTGTACTGGTTCCCACCATCGAACACTGTTTCTTCGGCATACTCATAAGTCAGTTTCTCACCAAAGTTATAATTGGGTTTAAGGCCTGTAACCATATTGTCCCAGCGTCCGTTCTGCCTGATGTTGAGACTAAGGCTTTGCTCAGGGCTCAGCATATAGAGGCTGCCGTGAAATACCGAAACATCAATCTGCTGCTTGCTATGGGTATAATCGAGGTTTTTGGGATAACTGGGAATGGACATCTGGATCTTTATCAGGTTATCCACCAAAAAGAAACGCTTTGTAAACAGGATGTTTCCTTCGGCAAGGCTGTTTTCAAAAACTATCAGCAGGTAGTTTCCGGATACTGAGGGCTTCAGCTGATCGTCGGGAAAAAGCAGGCGATAATGTACATAAGGTGTTAAGGTGTTAACCGAATACTGGTAATCACGGATTTCCCCCTCGTCAAAACCTTGCTGAAACTCATTCTTTCTCAACTGTGAAGGTGTCCAGTCGTGGTTGCAGTGCTGCAGGGTAAAGTACAAAATTGGAGAATCGTTTCCAAGCAGGTCAAACGAAAGCTGAAGCCTGCCCTTATCGCCCATGAACAGCACAGGGTCGAGCAATGGTTCATTCTCGGGATGAAAAAGAACGGTTTTTATATCAGGGTCGTACACCTGATCGTTAAAACCAAAGGGAAGTTGTGCTAAAGTTTGTATCACACTAAGACACAACAAGAAAAAACATAAGATAAGTCGTCTGATATACATCTGCGCTACAAATGATTTTTTGATACTGCTGTCATACATTGCATGTCAAAGATAGCATTGTTTGGGTTCTCCGGTAAAAGATTCCCTGAAAATAATCACGAACTGAGGAACGATGATTTGCACCAAAAGTTGATATACATCAACAATACTTTTGATATTATTCAATAAATAACTTGCATCTAAACAGCAGACGATTGTGTTTTAATTAACGCAAATAAATTCGTTTCTTTGCAACTTACTTAAACATGCATACAGTTAGATATGTCAACCGTCACAAAAATCAGAAAAGGCCTCAATATTAATTTAATAGGTGAGGCTGAAAAAGTGATCAAAGAGTTGAAGAGTGATCATTTTGCCGTCAAGCCCACCGATTTCACCGGAGTTTTCCCAAAAATGCTGGTGAAGGATGGTGATGCTGTGAAAGCCGGAACACCATTGTTTACAGACAAGAACCGTGACAACATCATTTTCACCGCTCCTGTCAGCGGCGTGGTTCGCGAAATCAAACGTGGTGCCAAACGACTACTGCTCGAAATCAGGATTGAAGCAGACGGCAAGGATGAGCACATTGATTATAAGGCAGAAAATCCGGCAGACATCAGCAGGGAGCAGATCATTGAAAAAATGAGGCTCAGCGGGGTATGGCCATTGCTCAGGCAACGTCCGTATTCGGTCATTGCTGATCCACAATCAGAACCTAAATCAATCTTTATCTCCACTTTTGACACATCGCCACTTGCTCCTGATAATGATTTGATTGTTCATGGACATGGCGAAGATTTTCAGGCTGGCATTGATGCACTTGCCAAACTGACAAAAGGAAAGGTTCACCTGAACATTGATTCAGAAACAACCCACTCGAAGGTATTTACAAATTCCAGGAATGTGCAGATCAACCAGTTCTCTGGCCCTCACCCTGCCGGAAACGTCGGCGTGCAGATTAACAGGATTGATCCTATTAATAAAGGAGAGGTTATCTGGTATTGTTATCCTCAGGATGTATTAACCATTGGAAGGCTTTTCCGCAAAGGGTATTATGATGCCACACGCGTGGTAGCACTGACAGGCTCAGAAGTTTTATCACCGCTGTATTACCGCACCAGGATTGGTGTTGCGGTTGAAGACCTGGTGAAAAAGAACGTCACAGACACAAAAAAACGCTACATCAGTGGCAATGTACTGACAGGAAAACAGGTTGAACTTGACGGTTATCTTGGGTTCTATCACACACATCTTACTGTTATTCCCGAAGGTGATTATTATGAGTTTCTTGGCTGGGGTTTGCCCGGGCTCAACAAATTCAGTATGTCAAGGTCATTCCCGGCATTTTTATTCAAAAACCGTAAATACAAACTCGACACCAATCTTCACGGCGGTGACAGGGCTTTGGTGATGACCGGGCAATACGAAAAGGTATTTCCGTTTGACATCTATCCCATGCAATTGATCAAGGCAATTATGGTCGAGGATATTGACCTGATGGAAAACCTGGGTATTTATGAAGTTGACGAAGAAGATTTTGCTTTGTGCGAGGTTATTGATACGTCCAAGACGAATATTCAGGAAATCGTTCGCAAGGGGCTTGACCTGATGCGAAAGGAAATGAGTTAATGATTTGAACATCTAAATTTTGCTATAGAAATGAAGTTTTTAAGGGATCTTTTAGACAAGCAAAAACCGCACTTTGTCAAGGGTGGGCGCTTCGAAAAGCTGCATTCTACTTTTGACGCATTCGAAACCTTCCTTTTTGTCCCCAATAAGGTTACGAGTTCTGGTGCACACATCCGCGATGCCATTGACATGAAGCGCACCATGATCATTGTTGTGGTTGCTTTGTTGCCAGCGTTAATATTTGGCATTTGGAATGCCGGCTACCAGCATTACCTGTCGCACGGAATGGCCTATGATTTCTGGCCCATGTTTGGTTTCGGGCTGATGAAGGTATTACCGATCATCATAGTTTCTTATGTGGTTGGGCTGGCCATTGAGTTTGCCTTTGCACAGATCAGGCATCATGAAGTAAACGAAGGGTTTCTTGTCAGCGGCATGTTAATCCCGCTGGTCATGCCACCGGATGTTCCTTTGTGGATGGTTGCCGTTGCCACTGCTTTTGCGGTGATTATCGGGAAAGAAGTATTTGGCGGAACCGGAATGAACATCCTGAACCCGGCCCTCACTGCACGAGCATTCCTGTTTTTCGCCTATCCATCGGAAATGTCGGGCGATCTGGTTTGGATTGCCGAAAAAGCCGATGCCTATTCAGGAGCGACCCCTCTGGGACACCTGCTGGTTGGCGAAGTGGACAAAATTCCTTCAGACTGGGCAATGTTTCTGGGTACTATCCCCGGAAGTATCGGCGAAACTTCCACCCTGGCGATTCTTCTCGGGGCTATTGTTTTGATAGCAACCGGAATAGGAAGCGCCAGAATTATGTTGTCGGTCGTGGCCGGAGGATTGGCCATGGGTTGGCTGTTTAACCTCTGGGGCGCCAATGACTACATGAACATACCGGCTTATCAGCACCTGATTATGGGCGGCTTTGCCTTTGGAACAGTGTTTATGGCCACCGATCCGGTTTCGGCAGCTCAGACAAGCATTGGAAAATATTACTATGGATTCCTGATCGGAATGATTGCGGTATTGATCCGCGTCTTCAACCCGGCCTATCCCGAAGGCATGATGCTTTCGATCCTGCTGATGAATGTCTTTGCCCCGCTGATTGACCACTACGTCATTCAGTCGAACATCAAAAAACGCCTGAAAAGGGCAAAACTCGCCATAAAAGTTAATTAACAATTCTGAATCAATCGCTTATGTATAGTAACGCTTATATTTTCAGATATGCCTCGATCATGGTGATCCTCGTGGCTGCGGTGCTTTCGGCAGCAGCCATGCTCCTGAAACCGCTTCAGGAACGCAATGAGGCAGTAGATAAAATGCAGAGTATCCTATCGGCGGCAGGGATTCATGATGTGAATGCCAAAGATGCCATCAGGATATTTAATGAAAACATCACCAATATGATTGTGATTGACAACAAAGGAAATGTTGTGGATGACTACAGCGGTGAAGGAAAAGAAAAGAGCCGTGCATTCAGGGTCAACCTTAAAGACGAATTGTACAAGAAATCGCAGAAACGCGACTTTGAACTGGCAATTTATGTAATCAAACTCAACGGCGAACTTATTTACATTATTCCGCTCAGGGGCGTTGGCCTATGGGGACCTGTATGGGGGAACATCGCTCTCAAGGATGACTTCAACACTGTTGTCGGTGTAACTTTTGGACACAAGTCAGAAACACCTGGTCTGGGGGCTGAAATTGAAACCCCGGTTTTTGAAGACCAGTTTCCCGGAAAAGCATTGTTCAATGAGGATGGTTCATTCAAATCCATCCGGGTGATAAAAGGCGGTGTAGCAAACCTTCCTTCGGCCTCGCAATTGCATGCGGTAGATGCCATCACTGGTGGAACCATTACCTGCAATGGTGTCAACGACATGCTCAAAAATGTATTGGAAAGTTATGTACCCTATTTCAAAAAACAAGGATAACCATGAGTGCCGCGAAACAAGAAAAAGAGCCTTTGTTCTCTCCCAAGAACAAGAAATTACTTACGTCTCCCATTAACCTGGACAACCCAATAACCGTGCAGGTGCTGGGCATTTGCTCTGCACTTGCAGTAACTGCCAAACTTAAACCGGCATTTGTAATGGCCATATCGGTTGTGGTGGTAATTGCATTGGCAAATGTGATCATTTCGATGTTACGGAATGGCATACCACCGCGCATCAGGATCATTGTTCAACTTGTTGTGATTGCAGCACTTGTAATCCTTGTTGACCAGGTGCTTAAAGCATATGTGTATGATGTCAGCAAACAGCTTTCAGTTTTTGTAGGCTTAATTATAACTAACTGTATCATCATGGGCCGCCTCGAAGCATTTGCGATGGGCAACAAAGTATGGCCCAGCCTTCTCGACGGAATTGGCAACGGATTAGGCTATGGCCTTATCCTGCTGATTGTTGGTTTTGTGCGCGAACTGTTTGGTTCGGGCACCTTGTGGGGATACCATGTGATCCCTGCCGGAGCCTACGACTTTGGATACATGAATAATGGTTTTATGATTCTTCCCCCGATGGCACTGATCATCGTAGGTATCATTATCTGGATCCAGCGCTCGAAAAGCCGCCAACTCATCGAAGAAAACTAGTTAATAAATAACTCAAAATATAAGGATATGCAAGAGCTTTTTAACATATTCGTCAAGTCAATATTTGTTGACAACATGGTATTTGCCTATTTTCTGGGAATGTGCTCCTATCTGGCTGTATCAAAGACGGTTCAAACTTCGGTCGGGCTAGGTTTTGCGGTCATATTTGTTTTAGGCATCACTGTACCTGTTGACTATTTATTGAATGATTATGTTCTGAAACCCGGAGCACTGGTCTGGCTCGACGCCGGTTTGGCCGACGTTGACCTGAGTTTCCTCAGTTTTATCGTTTTTATTGCAATCATTGCCTCAATGGTTCAGCTGGTCGAAATGATTGTGGAGAAGTTCAGCCCTGCCTTGTATTCTTCACTGGGCATCTTCCTCCCGCTGATCGCTGTAAACTGCGCCATTTTAGGAGGCTCATTGTTCATGCAGGAACGTGAATATCAGTCGCTGGCCCAGGCAACATCCTTTGGCCTTGGTTCAGGTGTCGGCTGGTTTCTGGCTATCGTAGGCATTGCAGCCATTCGCGAAAAAATAAGGTACTCTAATGTTCCGGCACCACTCAGGGGATTGGGTATAACCTTTATCATCACAGGCCTCATGGGAATTGCCTTCATGAGTTTCCTTGGAATTAAATTGTAGTTTAAAAATTGTATAACATAATACAGATATAACATGACTCTGTTAGCAACCGGTACAGGCGGTGTTGTCGCAATCAGTATCATTTTTTTCCTTTTCGTTATTCTTCTGCTTGTCGGCCTGCTGCTGTATGCCAGAAAAAAACTGACCCCTCAGGGAAAGGTAAAAATAACCATCAACGGCGATAAAGAATTGGAAGTTGATCCGGGATCAACCTTGTTGTCAACACTTTCGGACAACAAAATTTTCCTTCCTTCTGCCTGCGGGGGTGGAGGCACCTGTGCCATGTGCAAATGCCAGGTTCTTGAAGGTGGCGGTTCGATTCTACCTACTGAAAAAGGCTATTTCACACGTAAGGAACAACAGAATAACTGGCGTTTGGGTTGCCAGGTTAAAGTCAGGGAGGACATGAATATTCATGTTCCGCCAGAAATATTCGGAATCAAAAAGTGGGAGTGTGAAGTTGTTTCAAACAAGAACGTAGCTACCTTCATCAAGGAGTTCGTCGTGAAACTCCCCGAAGGTGAGCATCTTGATTTCATGTCAGGAGGATACATCCAAATTGATGTGCCTAAAATTGAAGTTGATTTTTCCAAAGAAATCGAGGTCGAAGATGAATACCGGGATGAGTGGGATAAGTTCAAGATGTGGGACTTGAAAATGAAGAACACCGAAGAACAGTTCAGGGCTTACTCTATGGCTAACCATCCTGCCGAAGGCAATATTGTGATGCTTAATATACGTATTGCCACCCCACCATGGGACCGCAAAACAAACTCATTCATGAAAGTGAATCCGGGCGTGTGTTCATCGTTCATTTTCTCACGTAAACCAGGCGATAAGGTTATGGTTTCGGGTCCTTATGGTGAATTCCATATCAAACCCACAAAACGCGAAATGATGTTTATCGGCGGAGGAGCCGGAATGGCCCCGATGCGCTCGCATTTATTCCATCTGTTTCACACCGAAAAAACCGACCGTACAACCACCTTCTGGTACGGAGGCCGCTCAAAACGTGAGCTGTTCTACTCAGAAGAATTTGAAGAAATACAAAGCAATTTCCCGAATTTCCGCTTCGAGGTAGCCCTGTCCGAGCCCCTGCCCTCAGACAACTGGAATGGCTATACGGGCTTTATACATCAGGTGATACTCGATAACTACCTGAAACAGCACCCAGAACCGGAGGAAATTGAATATTACCTCTGCGGACCACCCATGATGAACGCTGCCGTATTCAAAATGCTCGATGAATTGGGAGTGCCCGACGAAATGATCGCCTTTGACGACTTCGGAGGTTAAACAGCTAAAAACCGGCTAATTGGCCGGTTTTTTTTAGTTTTTTAACAGCTCATTTCTAACAAATTCAAGTGAATATCCCAATCAATTTTTTGAATTTACCTGAATATTTAGGTTATTTTTGTAGGTAGCATCAGGTTCAGTTTAATGAAACCACTGTTTTGATACCCTGATTCAGATAAACAAACCAGAATTTCAGTTAATCAGATACTTAACCTTATTTATTTAGAAATCAATTTATCAGCTTGATACTATGAGAGTTAATTTTGTTATTATAAGCCTTCTTGCTTTGGTCAGCTTCATTGGCTACGGATGTAGCAGTCCGGTCAGTCAAAAAAATAAAGTGAGTTTTACAGGTGCAGCACAAGGCACCTACTATGCTGTAACCTATTATGACCATGAAGGGAGAAACTTCCAACCACAAGTAGATTCGTTGCTCAGGGCATTTGACCAATCAGTCTCACTTTGGGAGCCTAAGTCAGTGATTTCAAGGGTAAACAAAGGAGACACCTCAGTAGTACTTGATGAAACTTTCAAATACAATTTCCTGCTTTCAAAAGAAGTTTCGGCAACTACTGATGGTGCTTTTGATTTCACTATCGCACCACTTGTGACTGCCTGGGGTTTCGGACTCAAAGAAAAGGAAAACATTACACAACCAATGATAGACAGCCTGAAAGAGTTTGTTGATTACCGAAAAGTCGGTCTCGAAGGCGGTAAGGTGATCAGACAGGACAACAGAATTAAATTTGATTTTAATGCAGTGGCTCAGGGTCATTCGGTTGACCTCATTTGTGCAATGCTCGAATCGTATGGCATAAACAGCTATATTGTGGATGTGGGAGGCGAAGTGTTTGCACGAAATACCAAACCTGATGGCACCGAATGGCGGGTAGGAATCGAAAAACCTGCTACAGACAAAGAAAACGCACAAGAGATTCAAATGATTGTTGCACTCCAGAATAAAGGAATTGCAACTTCCGGCAATTACCGTAAATACTATGAAGAAAACGGCAAAAGATATTCCCATACTATCGACCCATCTACAGGCTATCCGGTTGACCATAACCTTCTAAGCGTAACTGTTTTGGCCGGAAATGCTGCTCTTGCAGATGCATATTCTACCGCTTTTATGGTGATGGGTGTTGACCGGGCTTTGGAACTTCTGAAAACCTTACCCGATATGGAGGCCATCTTCATTTCATCCTCAACTGAAGGCACTTATGAAACTTTATTAACGCCTGGTTTTCAAGAGTGTCTGAGAGAGTAATTTTATCAGGACAATGTAAATATTGTCAGACAGGGCTATAAAAAAACGAACAGACTAGTTTTTAGATCATTAGTTTAATGATCATGGCTCACTGCTTTATTTTCGCAACTTCCTTCTTTTGCGCCACAGCCACAGCCCATCCGCTTTCCCTGAGCATCAACACTACTGCACTGTTTCTTAAACTCACCACCTTTGAACACAAACATTTTTATAGCAATGCCGGCAATGGCAAGACCGACAAGAATAAGAGCAAAAAGGAATAATTTTAAGTACATAAAACAAGATTTAAAAGTCAATTAATAACGTGGCAAAAATACGGCTAATTCGCGTATCCGGCTGCACCGTACTTCATCATCAGGATTGAAATACACAAAGATTAAACAAGAAAAGAGTTGAAATGTTCTCAGGAGGACGATCTGAGAAAATACATCAGGATACCGGCAGCAACAGCAGCATTGAGCGATTCGGGCATGTCCTGTCCAAGATCGGGAAACCTGCTGATGGTAACCGGATGGGTGATATGGGGCATCAGTTCAGGACTGATACCGTGCGATTCGCTTCCAAGAAGCAAAATGCCGCCGGCTTTGTTTTTCAATTGTACATCCGGTTGCCGGCCATCCATCAGCGCACCGACAACCACTACTCCGGAATGTACGGCATTCTTAAGCAACTCATTAAGATCAGTTTCCATCACAAGCACACGGAACACCGACCCCATACTCGACTGAACCACCTTAGGGTTGTACACATCAACGGTTTTTTCACTGCAAAAAATTGTACGTATGCCAAACCATTCAGCTGTGCGCAAAATAGTGCCCAAATTGCCCGGGTCGCTGATTCCGTCAAGTACCAAGGTCCACTCCGCCGGCACAACAGCAGGTACAGTGTCGAAATTCCTGATTCGGGCAACTGCCAGAATACCCGGAGGAGTTGTCAGGTTAGAGATCCGTTCCATTTCAGATCCACTCAGCATTCCGACAGGAATATGCTCAGGAAAAACAACATTATTGGCTTCAATCCAGCGTTCGGCAACATAAATCACCTCGGTGAGGAACTCACTGTCGAGCAGTTCGGCAACCAGTTTGCTTCCTTCAACTGTAAACAAGCCCTGCGCTTTACGTTCCCGTGCATGCTTCAGTTCCGATAGTTGCTTCAGTGTTTTCTTGCTCAGCATAAAAAAACCTGATTCGGTTTGCGAATCAGGTTGTAAAGTTATGACATTTTTCGGGTTTACTCAGCGAAAACCTCGAAATCAATTTCGAACTGAACTTCTTTGTGAAGTTTGATTTTGGCTTTATACTGACCAACTTCCTTGATTGTGTCGTCGTTCAGGTGAATGCGCCTGCGGTCAATGTCAATATTTTTGACTTCTTTGATGGCATTGGCAATCTGTACCGAATTAACCGAACCGAAGATTTTTCCTGAAGCTCCTGCTTTTGCCGGGATACGAAGACTGGTGCCTTCGAGGGCTTTTGCAATGGTTAACGCCTCGTTTTTGATCTTTTCTTCTTTAAAGGACTGCTGGCGTTTCAGTTCGGCAAGTACCTTCATGTTGGTTACATTAGCGATAATAGCATATCCCCTTGGGATCAAGTAGTTACGGGCATAACCGTCTTTCACACTTACCACCTCATTGGTGAATCCGAGGTTGTTTATATCCTGTTTGAGTATTACTTTCATGGTATATTTCTCCTAAAGTTATTTAAGTAAGTCAGCTACATAAGGCATTAAAGAAAGGTGACGGGCTCTTTTAACAGCCTGAGCCACTTTTTTCTGATACTTTGTTGAGGTACCGGTGATACGGCGGGGCAAGAGTTTGCCCTGTTCGTTCACAAACTTGAGGAGGAAATCGGCATCTTTATAGTCAATATATTTAATGCGATTTTTCTTGAACCGGCAGTATTTTTTCTTTTTGGTGTCAACTGCGATCGGGGTCAAATATTTTATTTCTGAATTTCCTTGTGCCATTGTTGTTCGATTTTAATGGTTGCTGATGTACTGATTAGGCTTCGGCTTTTTCTTTAACTGCGTCCTTGGCTTTCTTGCGTTTCTTCTCGTTGTAGGCAACGGCATGTTTGTCGAGCTTTACGGTAAGGAAGCGAAGCAGGCGCTCATCACGCTTGTATTGAACTTCGAGTTCGGCAATAAGATTGCCTTCGGCCCTGAATTCGATCAGGTGGTAAAAGCCTGTAGATTTCTTCTGAATGGGATAGGACAGCCTGCGCATGCCCCAGTGTTCCTCGTGCACAATCTCAGCACCATTGTCTTTCAGAAAATCCTGATACTTTTTTACCGCTTCCTTCATCTGTTCTTCAGACAAAACGGGAGTTAAAATGAAAACGGTTTCGTACTGGTTCATAATTAATTTGTTAAGTTTAATGAATGATTAAAAATGGAGTGCAAAGGTATAAATTATTTTTTATCCCCCAACTAATCCACTAAAAAATAATGAAATAGATCAGTCATTCGCAACACAAAATGCTATATTTTTATAGAAGTGTTTTCGTAACCAAATGTTCTGACAAAAACACTCGTCTAAATACCTATCTCCGGATGTGCGTTAAGCAGCATCTGTTCACAGATAAACCTGGCTGCTTCACCATCACCAAAAATCGAGGGAAAATCCGTCGGGGGAGTTGAGCTAAAGCGCCTCCATGATGCCACAATAGCTTCATAATCTGCATTTACTATCGTTGCAGCACCAACATCAACAATTTCTTTCCATTCGGTTTCCGAGCGAAGGATAATACAGGGTTTTCTGAAGAAAAAGGCTTCTTTCTGTACCCCGCCCGAATCGGTGATGATCATGGCAGCCTGCTGCTCAAGCCTGATCATGTCAAGAAACGATACAGGGGGAATCAGTTTGAGTCGCGGTTCGCATTTTACATTCGAAAGCACCTTATTTTCAAGATTTGTTTCGAGCAGCTTTGAGGTTCGGGGATGCAATGGCAAGACAATAGCCTTGTCACTCAATCTGATAATTTCAAGCAGCGCTCTGAAAATGGAGTTCAGGCGTTGGGGCTGGTCGGTATTGTTGTCGCGGTGGATGGTGCTTAGTATGAAGTTACCTTCTGTGAGTTGATATTGCCTCAGTATATCTGATTGCTCAGCTGCGAGACCGGCAAAATGCAGGCTGTTGTCGTACATCACGTCGCCACAGTGAAAAACCTTTGGATTATCGGCAGTGTATGGTGGCTGGTTGTTTTCAGGGAATCCTTCTTTCATCAGGTTCAGGTAGCCTGTGGGTGTGGGGGCGAACAACAGGGTTGAGCAATGGTCGCAAAGGATGCGGTTAATCTCTTCCGGCATGGATTTGTTGAACGAACGGAGCCCCGCTTCTATGTGCACAATCGGAATGTGAATTTTGGATGCAGCAACGGCTCCTGCCAGTGTTGAGTTGGTATCGCCATACAGCACAATGTAATCCGGCTTTTCATTGATCAGTATTTTTTCTATCCCTTCTATCATCCTGGCTGTTTGCACCCCATGACCTGCTGAACCCACACCCAGATTATAATCCGGCTTCGGGATAGAAAGCTCCTGAAAAAAAACCTCTGACATATTTTCGTCGTAATGCTGGCCTGTATGCACAATGATCTCGCTGATCAGAGCGGAATAATACTTTCTGATGGCCCGGCTGAGGGCGGCTGCCTTGATAATTTGCGGCCGTGCTCCGATGATGGTTACAATTTTGAGGGGAATCATATGTTTCTGGGGTGTTCTTTGTTACAGCATACCTTCATCGGCAAAGCTGAAAAACTCATCCTGTCCGATGATCAGGTGATCTAAAACTTTAATATCCAGCATCTCGCCCGATTTCACCAATTTGCCGGTCAGTTTTATATCTGCATCACTTGGTTTCAGCTGGCCCGAGGGGTGGTTGTGGCAAAGGATGATGTTGCATGCATTGCTGACCAAAGCAGCTTTAAAAATTTTCTTTGGGTCGGCCACAGTGCCTGTCAGGCCACCTTCGCTGATGCGTTCGATCCGGAGCACTTTATTTGCCTGGTCGAGCATCACCACCCAGAATTGCTCGTGGTCGAGGTCAGTAACGGCTGAATACAGCGCTTCGAAGGCATCGCGGCTGCTTTTGATGGAAGGTTTGCCGAGGGCTTCAGCTGATCTCCGGCGTCTTCCCAACTCAAGAGCTGCAATAATACTTATGGCTTTGGCCTCCCCTATTCCTTTAAATCGAATTAATTCGCTAAGACTCATTTTCGAAAGTTCCACCAAATTGTTCTGGCTTTGCTGCAATATCCTTCGAGATAGCTCCACCGCTGATTCCTCAGTATTTCCCGATCCAATCAGTATGGCAATAAGCTCAGCATCGCTCAGGCTGCTTTTACCTTTACCCACAAGCTTCTCACGTGGTCTGTCGTCCTTGGCCCAATCGCTGATGGGTGTTCGTTTTGCATCATCGGCCATAACCTAAAATTTTGGGCGAAAATAATCAAAATGAAGCAGAAAATGGTCTTTGCCAATACAGATGTACGGTTTTCGAATGATTACAGGCCTGAAACGAAAAAGCCCCTCCTGTTTCTTGACAACAGAAGAGGCAAAGTAGATAAACTAAAACGTTCTTTATGATAAACTGGCGACCTGACGCGTGATTTTCGAAATCAGGTTTCCGGCTTTGTTCTTGTGGATGATACGGCGTTTGGCAAGCTTATCAATCATAGCCTGCAGCTTGGGCAACAAGGCTGTGGCTTCGGTTCTGTCAGTAATTCCCCTGAACCGCTTAAGCGTTGTGCGCATGCTTTTTGCATAGTAACGGTTGTGAAGCCTGCGTGTGTTGTTCTGACGGATGCGCTTGATGGATGATTTGTGATTTGCCATTTCTTTAAATAATTGTTTTCTCTATTCAATTTTGGGCTGCAAAGGTAACAAAAAACATGAATTGCAAACAAGTTGATCAATCTTTTTTTTTGAATATCTCCATTGGTGGCACCACACTTAAAGGCAGGCATTGGTTTTATCTGTCAGACATAACAACTGAAGTTGCCTGCACACTAATGACAGACCCGATGTATGAGTTACGCTGCCTGATCAGAGCAATTCGGCAAGTTTGCTGATCTGTTGCCTGAGCAGCTGACGTTGTTCTGTCCCCTGCCTGATCTGATACTCCCACAAATCACGCATTTTCATTCTCAGTTCATGGTCTTGCCGGATAAACTCATTAACATCCAGTGACTGGATCATTTGCCGTATCAGCTCATGAAGCCCCGGATGCTGCTCCCCTATCAACATGGCAAGCTCCGACAGGCTTAAGTTTTCAACATCACGACCGGGGAAACACCTATGACACAGACCTAGAAGTACCTGCCTGAATTGATCCTTCTCATTTGCTGTATTCATGGTTGTAAAAGTACAAATTGAGTGCATTGGCGCCATGTTAATACTGACAAGTTTTCAACATAACCAGATTGAACTTCATTTTAAGATATCTTTGTAAGGCACACGATAAAATTGTATATTATTTAATATCATATAGTTAGCTTATTTAACATGTTTTTAATATTTGATACTGAAACCACAGGGCTTCCACAAGATAAGCAGGCTCCCATTACTGATTTTGACAACTGGCCTAGAGCGGTTCAGGTTGCCTGGCAATTTCACGGCCCTGACGGGACACTGCTTGAAAAAGCCAACCACATTATCCGGCCCGATGGATTTACTATACCCTTCAACGCAGCCAGGGTACACGGAATTACTACCGAGCGTGCCCAACGTGAAGGCAGCGGACTGAAAGAAGTTCTGGAAGAATTTCAGCAGGTTTTGTCGCGTGCAGCCTGTCTGGTTGGTCACAATACTGAATTTGACACACGTATTCTGGGTGCTGAATATTTACGCATGGGTATGGCAGCCGACATCATGAATGCCGCAATGGTGGACACCTGCACCGAAACAACCGCAGCGTTCTGTCAGTTGCCGGGGGGCCGTGGCGGGCGGTTTAAGCTGCCCAATCTGGGCGAACTTCACCAAAGGCTTTTTGGCGAGAGCTTCGGGAATGCCCATAATGCGCTGGCCGATGTGGATGCCACGGCGCGCTGTTTTTTTGAGCTCATCCGCATCAGGGTGATCAAAGCAGCCGAACTCAAACAGGACGATGACTTCATAAATGACTTCATCAGGGCTAATCCGGAGCCTATTCAACCTTTCCTGTCAAAGTCACAAGAAGAAAAAGGATCGTTTGAGGCAGAAACAGATACCAGTTCAATTCAAGATGATACGTCTGCCGCTGAACCCCTAACAGAGTTGATTTCTGCCTTCAGCCACCTGCGAAACCATTCTACATATTCGGTACTGATGTCAACAACCGAAATTGAGGCTCTGGTCGAAAAAGCCGCTTCTTTTGGGATGAAAGAAGTTGGTCTCACCGACACTTCAAACCTTATGGGTGCTTTTCATTTTGTGAATGCTGTTGATAGCTATAACAACAAAGAGACAGAAATAGCCGCCAAAACAGGCCGTGAACCAAAACTCATGAAGCCCGTTCTGGGATGCGAGATATATGTCTGCCGCGACCATACTGACAAAAGCACCAAGGACAACGGCGCACTTGTCCCCCTGATCGCCAAAAATAAAATCGGCTTCACCAACCTCTCCTTGCTGAGCTCCAACTCGTTTACCGACGGTTTTTACTATGTACCCCGAATTGACAAAGAACTGCTGCTGCAACACCGCGAAGGACTGATTGCCACCACCGGTGGTTTGTCGGGCGAAGTTCCTTACCTTCTACTCAATGTGGGTGAAAATCAGGCAGAAGAGGCATTGATGTGGTGGAAAGACCATTTTGGGGACGACTTCTACATTGAGTTGAACAGGCACGGACTTGAAGAAGAAGACCACCTGAATGAATTCCTGCTTCAGATGGCAAAAAAACACAGGATCAAATATTTTGCCTCGAACAACACATTCTATCTGAGTCAGGATGATGCCGACGCACATGATTTTTTACTGTGCATCAGAGACAATGCCCGCAAAAGCGACCCAATCGGCAAAGGATACGGCTACCGCTTCGGTTTTCCAAACGACAGCTTTTATTTTAAGTCGCCTGATGAGATGGTCAGACTGTTTTCCGACCTGCCCGAATCAATCCTCACCATCAGTGAAATCAGCGCAAAAATTGAACCTATTGTGCTCAAGCGGGAGGTGATGCTGCCTGAGTTTGAGATACCAGAAGATTTTAAAGTTGCCGAAGATCAGACAGATCATGGCAAAAGAGGAGAAAACAATTATCTGAAGCATCTGGCCTATGAGGGAGCAACCAAACGATATGGAATGCTCACTGAGGAAATTACAAACAGGCTTGATTTTGAGCTGGACACTATTGAGCGCACAGGCTATCCCGGATATTTCCTGATTGTGCAGGATCTTATCGCAGCAGCAAAGAAGATGGGTGTTTGGGTAGGGCCGGGACGGGGCTCGGCTGCCGGGTCACTGGTGGCCTACAGTATCGGGATTACTAATGTTGACCCATTAAAGTATGGTTTGCTGTTTGAGCGTTTCCTGAATCCCGAACGCGTCTCTTTGCCCGATATTGATATTGACTTCGACGACGAAGGCCGTTCACGGGTAATTGATTATGTTACAAACAAATACGGCAGGAACAAAGTTGCCCAGATCATCACTTACGGAACCCTGGGAACCAAATCAGCTATTCGTGACATAGGCCGTGCCCTCGATGTAGACCTTGCAGTTGTGAACAAACTGGCAGCCTCGACCCTGAACATCAAGTTGGGTGATTTTTTCGAACTCAACAACGAAAAACTAAAGGAAAAATACCGTCCTGAACAGATTGAAGCAGGCAACTCGCTCAAAATGACCATGCTGAAAGACAGCATCGAAAGCCGGATCCTTAAAAGCACCATCAAAATCGAAGGACTAGTTAGGAATACAGGAATTCACGCCTGTGGCTTCGTGATCACACCATCCGATCTCCGTGAGCTGGTTCCGGTGACTATGCCCAAAGATTCAACATTGTGGGCTACCCAATTCGATAATTCAGTAGCCGAACCTGCCGGACTGCTGAAAATGGATTTCCTCGGCCTCAAAACCCTGTCGCTAATCCGCGATACCATTGAACTCGTGAAGCAAAGACACGGAACATTGATCAACCCCGATGAGATTCCGCTTGATGATGTCAAAACCTTCGAACTGTTTCTGCACGGCGACACCATCGGCATTTTCCAATACGAAAGCCCTGGAATGCAAAAGCATCTTAAGGAGTTAAAACCCAATGCCTTTAACGACCTGATTGCGATGAATGCATTATACAGGCCGGGGCCTATGCAATACATACCCAACTACATCCGCCGTAAAAATGGTCTCGAAAAAGTGAGCTACGACCTTGATGTAACACGCGAAATCCTTGAGGAAACCTTCGGTATAACCGTGTATCAGGAACAGGTGATGCTGCTCAGCCAAAAATTATCCGGCTTCTCCAAAGGGCAGGCAGATTCCCTGCGAAAGGCAATGGGTAAAAAAAACAAGGATACGCTGATCAAACTCTACTCAGAATTTATGGAGGGCGGAAAGGCCAATAATCATCCCGAACAGATTCTGGAAAAGATCTGGAACGACTGGATTGCCTTTGCCAACTATGCCTTTAACAAATCGCATTCAACATGTTATGCCGTAATAGGCTTCCAGACTGCTTACCTGAAGGCTCATTACCCAGCTGAATTCATGGCCTCGGTGCTGAGCAATAATATCGGCGATATAAAACAAGTAACCTTTTTCATGGAAGAGTGCAGGCGTATGGGGCTCACTATCCTCGGGCCCGACATCAATGAGTCGGACTACAGATTTATCGTGAACGCCAAAGGCGAAATCCGTTTTGGACTTGGTGCCATTAAAAACCTGGGCGAAGCAGTTGTTGCGGGCATACTCGAAGAGCGAAGCCAGAACGGGATTTTCCGTAATGTCTTTGACTTTCTGAGCCGTATCAACCTCAAGGCGTTCAACAAACGTTCGATCGAATCTATGGCGATGGCCGGTGCTTTCGACTCTTTTGAGGGCATCCACCGAGCACAGTTTTTCTTCCGCGAAGCATCCGAAACCGTCACCTTTGCCGAAAAAGCCATCCGATATGCAGCACAACTGCAGGAAAGCAAACAATCTGCCCAGATCAACCTGTTTGGTGAAGAAAGCAAAGTTCAGCTTGCTGAAATAAGCTTTCCACAGTGCGAACCCTGGTCAAGGACCCGGGAACTTCAGGCAGAGCTTGAAACCATCGGCTTTTACGTAAGCAGCCATCCGCTGGACAGCTATAAAATTCAGATTCAGTTTTTCACCAATTCCAATATCCCGCAGGTTCTTAACGAGCAGGAATATGTCAATGGACGCAAGTATGTATTTGCTGCACAGGTGGTTTCGTCCGAACATCTTACATCACAACAGGGCAAACCTTATGGCCGGGTGAAACTCGAAGACCAGCAGTCTACCATTGACTTCATGGTGTTTTCTGAAACCTACCTCAAATGTAAACACCTGCTCGATGCCGGCACTTTTTTAATGGTTACAGTATTGATTCAAACATCCTTTCGTGAAAAAGACAAACTCGAACCACGTGTAGCAGAAATGGAACTGCTCGACAAGGTATTGACCAACCACACCAAAGAAGTGAACCTCACCCTGCGCACCGACCTGATGGACGCGGATTCCATGCAATCGCTGGTGGACCTGATACTCGACAACGAAGGCAGGTTTAGTTACTCTGTTACCCTTATTGACCACGAACTGAGCCTTAAAACAAGGCTTCATTCAACAAAAAAAGGAATTGACATCGAGCAACTGATTCCCAAACTGGAACAATTTGATTGGCTGAGCATTGACTTAAAATGAGAAAGAGCTTTCATTGTAAAAAAAATTGATTTATGTAATTTGTTTAACATCTGCGCTTTATAAAATCAGGACGAATATTTAGGTCAGGAGATCTGAACAAAAGCCTGTTTCATTACTTTTGTAACATCAATTAAAACTACAATCTATGGCATTAGAAGTAACCGATTCAAACTTTGACGAAGTTGTATTGAATTCAAGCGTTCCCGTAATCGTTGATTTTTGGGCAGTATGGTGTGGGCCCTGTCGCATGGTCGGGCCAATTGTTGAAGAAATAGGTGCTGAATATGAAGGCAAAGCCAAAGTGGCCAAGCTGGATGTGGACAACAACACCGCTGCTGCATCCAGGTTTGGCATCCGTAATATCCCAACCATTCTTTTCTTTAAGAATGGACAAGTTGTTGACAAACAGGTTGGCGCAGTACCCAAACAGGTACTTGTAAATAAACTCGAAGCCCTGCTTTGATTCAACATCCGTCTGAAATACAGCCGGAGATACATTTGGTCAATACCTAATTAGTTTACTCACGTGGAGCATCAGATTGATACAGTGCGGCTGAGTCAGTTTGGCTCGTTGGAACTGATTGCCCGTCAGGTTGTTGAAGGCTTTATTACAGGCCTGCACAAAAGTCCGTTTCATGGGTTCTCGGTCGAGTTTGCCGAGCACAGGCTCTACAACCAGGGCGAGTCGGTGCGGCATATTGACTGGAAGCTTTTTGGGCGCACTGAGAAGCTCTTTGTAAAGCGCTTTGAGGAAGAAACAAACCTGAGGTGCCAGATCGTTATTGACCATTCGGGCTCTATGTATTTTCCGGTGAAGGAAAAAGCCAACCCTGACGACCCCAATAAATACATTTTTTCAGTTTATGCAGCCGCCTCATTGATGGAGCTGATGCGCAGGCAGCGCGATGCGGTTGGCCTGAGCCTCTTTGCCGATACCCTGGACACCCACACCCACGCCCGCAGCAGTTCAGTACACCACAAACACCTGCTCAGGCTGCTTTCGGACCATATGAACAGTTCTCCTGTACTTCGGTCAGGTGAGAGTGCTGTTGCGGCTTCACTGCATCAGGTAGCCGAACTTGTTCACCAAAGGTCGCTGGTAGTGCTGTTTACCGATATGATGGACAATCAGAAGCAGCAGGAAGAGCTTTTTCATGCATTGAGGCACCTGAAATACAACAAGCACGAAGTGGTACTGTTTCATGTGCTGGATCACAGCCTGGAAGAAAGACTCGAATTCGAAAACAGACCCTACAAATTCGTGGACATGGAAACCAAAGAAACACTCAGGCTGAACCCCCACGAACTGCAACAGGAATACCGGAGGCTTATGGAAGAACAACGCAAACAGATCATGCTCAAATGCGGACAGTACAGAATTGACTATGTGGAAGCCGATATAGCAAAGGGATTCCATCAGGTGCTGATGTCCTACCTGATCAAAAGAGGGAAGATGTTTTAGATAAGTTTGAAGGTTTGAAAGTTAGGAACGATTCAGTTACAGCTGATTTTTAGCGGCTCCCTTTAGGGTTAGGGGTAAAACGCTAAAATTCAGCAATCATAAAGTAAAAAACCAGGTAAAATGCACTGTCTTGTCCTGAAATAACCCCAGTTGCCGCGCGAATCTTTCGCGTGCCAATAAATTTAAAGGATTAGATTTGTTCAATGAGTCAAAAAAACCACGCGAAAGATTCGCGCGGCAGCGATGAGTCGTCCCCTAATCCGCTAAAAAATCCTGCATATTTTCGGGCGTTATGGTCTTAAACTCAGCTTCGGGATAAGCATTGAGGAATGTTCTGGTTGGCTTCACAGTTTTTTTTGGATTCCATTTGAATTCGTAAGCATAAATTTTTCCGTTGCGTTCTTCCAGATAATCTATTTCCTGCTGTGCATGCGTTCTCCAAAAGTAAGTATTGGCCCAAATCCTTTTGTAATGAAGGAATTTCCGACGTTCGCTTACAAGAAAATTTTCCCACAATGCTCCTGCATCATTTCTAAGTGTCAGAGGATTGTGGTTGGCTATCAGGCTGTTTCTAATGCCATTGTCATAAAAATAAATCTTTCGTCCACTGCTGATTTCATTCCTGAGGTTTCGTTTCAGCGGTGTTAACCGGAAAATAATAAATGTCTTTTCGAGCAGGTCAATGTAATTGCTGATGGTGTTTTTGTCAACCTGCAACAAATTGGAAAGTTCGTTAAAAGAGACCTCGGAAGAAACCTGCAATGCCAGCGCCTGCAAAATTTTACTCAAAATTTCAGGCTTTCTGATTCCCTGAAATTGCAGCAAATCCTTATAAAGATAACTTTCAGAAAGTTGGGTCAGGATTTCTAGTTCATTGCCAACTCCTGTAATTACTTCAGGATACATCCCATAAATCAGTCGGTTTTCCAGTTGCATCTTCGTTTCAAGAAATCCTGCATAATCCAGCAGTTCTTTCCACGAAACGGGGTAAAGCATATATTCCCATTTGCGGCCAGTTAGCGGCTCGTTCACCTCATTGGCAAGTTCAAGCGACGAAGATCCTGTTACAAAAAGCTGTACTTCAGGCATTTCATCGGTTATCATTTTTAGGGTTAGCCCAATATTTTTCACCCTTTGCGCTTCATCAATAAAAACCACTTTGTGCTTACCAACAATTCTACGCAATTGTTCTGTATTGGCGTCCTCCAGCAGCGTTTTAGTAACCGGATTGTCACAGTTGAGAATATAATGGCTATCAAATTCACCAACGATCTTTTTGATCAAAGTAGTTTTCCCTGTTTGCCGTGGTCCTAAAAGTATAATGGCCTTGCCCGAACCGGATTTACTCCTGATTATCTGTTCAAGTTCACGATGTATCATGACAATGAATTTTTGCAAAAGTATAAATTTAGTGATTACGTTCACTAAATTGATATAAATCTAGTGATTACGATCGCTATATTCATATTTTGATGGATTGTTATATATCACCCAGCTGCCGGACGAATCTTTCGCGTGGCAATAAATTTAAAGGATTAGATTTGTTCAATGAGTCAAAAAAACCACGCGAAAGATTCGCGCGGCAGCGAAGAGTAATCATCCAGCTCCTTTTCCATCTTGTTTTCAACCAACAAAACCCCTCACCTTTTATTATCTGATTCAACAAATCCATCAGAAAGATTAAACTGACAAATCGCTTCAGTTCAGATTAATTTGCATCTTTTAACTTAGGAACTAAGTGCACGTTTAAAAAACAGGGCAAGATAAACGCTGTAAATCAATGTAGTGATCAACTGAATGTATAAAGGCGTTGAAACAAGGCTTCCGCCAATGAGTGCGAAACCAATAAATCCAAATTTGAGTGCATAATAAACCAGCTTGCTGAGGACAATCCCTGAAAAAATGGCCACGAAAATATGTTTCACACGTGCGGCTATGAAATAAAAAACAAAAACATTCAAAACCAACTCAGTGGAAATCAGCAACGTTTTGTAGATCGAAGGATGCCCTGAAACCAGAAAGGAAAACAACGGCATTGTCAACGCAATAATATAAGCATTGGTTTTGTTGCTGTGTACCATAGCGACGATGAGCATCAGCCTCATGGGCTCTATCAGATAAACCGGCAAAGCCAGCATATGCGACAGGGCAGGCACATAGTAGATAAATGCCAGCGCAAGAATATCTATCAAAACTGCCCGGAGCGGGATTCGTTGGAGCAAAGAGATGGAAATGGCTTTCATATGCTTATTCTTTGATTATTTTAAAGGATCGGCCGGTATTGGTGTTTAAGAAATAAATGCCGCCGGGCAAATGAGTGATAGTGATGCTGGTCAGGTATTGCCGGTCAATTGTTCCGCCCATCATGCGTTGACCTGAAGCACTTAGCAATTCATAAGTTAATCGCTTCTGATCAGTATTTCTTATATAAATCCTGTCTGAGGCCGGATTGGGGTACACTTCGACATTTGTTTCACCTGACGGGTTTACGATGCCAACCGTCCACTCGTGCGCTTTTACCAGTTCAATCCCATCCCCAATGCCCAGGTTGCGGCTGTATGCTTTGTTCAGTGAGTCGTTCCAGTGCTCATGCACGCCTAATGAGGCAATCAGGACACCATTGTTATCAGGATCATAAACAACCCCATCGGGCCAAAGCGATTGATCAGCTGCCTGATGCAGGTAGTCGTCAACACCATCCCAGTTGGGCCGGCTTTGGGCAACTGTCGGCCCGTTGTATTCAGTACGTAAAAAATCATGACAAACGGACTCAATGGCAACAGGATCGAGCGAAAGGAATATGGACGAACACCAATCTCCCTCAAAAGGAATTGATTGCCAGTGAAAAGGAACCCCCAGGGCATCTTCGCCCGGAAACAGCCCGTCAACAATCATCAGCAGGTTTTTGCCGCTCAGCAGCTCATGCATCATAATGTCCGTTTGAATCCGGTAAAGCCCGTAACCAAGCCTTATCGGATCATCTGCATTGTCGAACAATCCGGGATGAAGGTGCATGGCCCAGGTACGCGGGAATGAACCAAAATGATTTTTCGCGTTCAGCGTGATCCCTGCAGTGGCATGGGCTTTAAGGGTGGGAATATTAATCAGATAGTCCATTTCCTCAAAGATGGTAAACAGTTTATCTGATAATGCAGCGGGCATGACTGTTCCATTGTCGGAGTAAAATACCTTGTCATTGGCAGTAAAAGTAACAGGCAGCCGTCCAAGTGCTTCGATCTGAAGCTCAGGATGCAGCAGGTTATTTCCCAAAACATTGATATCAGGGAACTCTGATTTCCATAAATCAAAAAATTCCTTGTAAATGTTTCGTGCCGGATCGCCAACATAGATCATATTCTGAGGCACACCGGCCTCATACACAAGTTGTCGGAGCATGGAAACCACTAAAAACGGATTTGTTTCGGCAGCGAAATCATTTATCGTGAGGTTATCGTTCCGGCTCAGGTCTGCATAGTACCTGCCTGTGGAAATGCCCCCGTAGGCTGTTGTTGCATTAACTTTGATGAATACTTTCTGCCCTGTTTCGTAACCTGAGTCGCCATTTCCCTGATCGTTGTTATAAAACCTGAAAACGGCTTCCCATGCCGATGGCAGGTCAGCTGTTCCTGTGAGTGCAAGCATGGATTTTATGAGCATACTGTCAATAACGGCCTGATCGTTGTTTTTGGACATAAACCAGGCATCATCACCTGAATCAATAATTCCGTTGCCATTGGATGTGTTCGTACAACCCTGATTTGTTGCATCCTTATCCCACATCCACACCACTCTTCCCGGAAAAATTCCGCGTGCAATGCCTATAGGTTCATTAGGAGGGAAAAAACCTCTGACAGCTGATGCCCGCTTCGCAAAGGAAACTGAAGGGAATTGAAAAAGTGAGGTTAAAAATAATGAAACCGCGACCAGCAGAAACAAAACGGCAACTATGGAAACACGACTGGCAGCAGCTCGTCTGAAGCGGCCAAACGCCCATACAGAACCTGCCAGACTGCTCAGATACACCACGAACCCTGCCATAAAAGGTGCAGTTGCCTGCATACACGGATAAGCCGCACGGCTGGGCTTGGGTATTACACGGATCAGAAACCAAACGGTAGCCAACAGCCCTATGGTGAAAACAACCAATCCGTTGGGAATTTTTAAAGTCTTCAGCGAACGAATAAACGCCTGAAACTTTCGGGGTAAATGCGGAAGTGGATGGTACATAACATCAGGTTTAAAGCATTTATAAACACCATTGACCCCCAAACATTCACCAGATTTACCGGCTGTTCAATCGATACAGATGAGGTTCAAGTAGTTGTTAATGCATCGTAAAATTAGCAAATTCTCTCCGCAATGTGGTGGAAACTACTATAATTAATTTTAAGTAAAGTAATAATTAAGAAAAATCCAATGCTGTCATCCTACAAACCAAGATTATAAGCTCTGGTTTGTTCAATCATTTAGAGGTTCCCGGGAAATTGATTCAACAAATAATGTGCATCCAAAAAAAGCTAATGAATATCCACCCCTCTCTGCATAAAGATCAGGTGGCGCAAGGTTTTGAATATTTCGCCCATATAATCCTTGATGGCGCGCACGCTTCCGGGCAGCACATAGGTGAGGCTTTCGCCCATCACTCCGGCTACACCGCGGCTCAGCAGGGCATTGGGTTTATCGGCGCCGAACTTCAGTCGGATACTTTCCATAATTCCAGGTATTTCCTTGTCCATCAAGGCTCTGGCAACTTCGGGGGTTATGTCACGGGGCCCTATACCTGTACCCCCGGTCGTAAACACCATATCATACTTCTCCTCTTTGGCTTTGCGCATGATGAACCTGAGGCTGTCAGGATCGTCGGCAATAAGCTTACGGTCAATCTTGTGTCCCCAGCGGTTTGCCGCAAAAAACGCTTCCAGCTGTGAAACGATCTCGGGCCCGCTAAGGTCTTCATACTCACCCCTGCTGGCACGGTCCGACAAAGTAATTACCATCACCCTGAATATCTTTGGCAGATAGCTGATTTTGTCGCCAGCTTTAACCTTGCCGCCCTTAATCACCCGTGCAAAAACGCCTTCCTTGGGCATCACACAATCACCAACTTCTTGAAATATAGCACAGTTAGGCCCGTGGCATTTCTTGCCGATCTGGGTAATTTCAAGCACAGCCTCGCCTATTTTCAGCTGATCGAAGGGTGCTGTTTCGTACAGCACAAGTCCCTCTGTGGTGATGTTCTCAGCAAACTCGCCATATTTGATTGGTCGTTTGGCCTGTTCTTCAAACTTCTTGAAACTCTCAACACCCAGCAGGCTTACCTGTCTGTGCCAACTTCCTGCATGGGCATCGCCAGCCACACCCTTTTGGTTCAGCTCAATTTCTTTAACAGCGGTCTTCACAGTCCCTTTGTTCTCGGATAGGTTTACCGAAACAACTTTAATATTGGTTTTTTTGGTTTCCATGTATTTCTGGTCATTTGGATCGGGCTAAATTAGTATTTTTACGATACAAAAACAAATTCTTTTTTGAATATGGAAACCCATGTAAACACCAGTGAAACTTTGGTACGTGAAATCAGCCAACCACTCGAAAAAGCATCAGGATGGATCAAATTCCTTGCCTTGTTCATGCTTATTTATGGCGGACTTATGGCTCTTTCCATCGTCGGTCTTATCATCGCATGGCTGCCCATCTGGTTAGGTGTTCTCTTGCTGAAAGCTTCAAACAAATCGCGCTACGCTTTTCATTCGGGCGACAAGAACAGTCTGATCGAGGCTTTGCTGAGCCTGAACAATTACTTTATCATTTATGCCGTGATGACCATCATCGGAATTGTTTTCGGGATAGTTCTGGCGGTGTTCCTGTTGATGACGGGCTTTATGACTCAAGGTTTCGATCCTGAGAGATTTATATTCTGAACACCCTTTTGGAATGAATCTCATGCTGAAAATCCAGCAGAAGCTGAGGTGTTTGTCGGCAGCTATTGCCCTTTGGCCACACAATATTTACGGATCACAGAATAGGCTTCCTGAATACCTGATTCACCTGCTTTGCTGAGGTCGGTGCAGGCTTTGGTTTCCTCGCCGAGATACAGCAGGGTTAAACCCCTGTTGAAGTAAGCCTCGGCAAGGTTAGGTTCGATCCGCAGGGCTTCGGTGTATTCTTCGATGGCTTTATGAAATTGTTTCATCTGTAATCTGATGGTCGCTGAGTTATACCAGGCATGAGCATTCCGCGGCTGTCGCCTGATCAGGTTTCGGAATTCGGCTAATGCACGGCTGTGGTCAGGAATTCTGTCGCGTTCGGGTTTCATGGAAGAAGATTGTCGCGGGGCTACCATAACGTCAACCAGCAGGAGGTCATCTACGGCATGTACCTCCTCGAGCAAAGCCAGTAGGTAACCTTTGTTCAGCATAAACAGCGAAGCCCATTCGCCACAGCTTTCCATGTCTCCGAACACTTCGAGGGCATGGCGGTAGTTGCCTCTGTCCTGGTGGTACATAGCAAAAGTGATCCGTTCGGCACAACTGACAGGTGTGATTCGTGCAACAGAGTCAAAAGACCTTTCTTTATCAGGTGGCCGTTCATAAACCAAAGGACGGGTATGCAACTCCAATCTGTAACCTTCGGGCAATTTTATGGCTTCGGCTCCGGATGACATGGGCAAAGCGCCGGGTTTGCCTGTAGCAGGGATAATGTTGTCGCGTTTTATGGCCAGGACAAACAATCCAAACGGCGCAATGTCAACTTCCCTGAACTGCACCCGGCCTGATTTGGCTTCGCCACTGACAAAGTCAGACTCGAGAGCAATAATTCGTGCAAAATAACTAGAGTCGGCATAGCGCGCAAAGAGTTCCTCGGAGTCAGCCTCCGGATCATTTAACTGTTTGATAATATGCATTGCCCTGTCATAGTCGGCCTGTGATTCCTTTTGACGTCCCAAATCGGCGTACACCACCGACCTGTTGATCCATGCACCTGCAAAATCAGGAAACAAGCGTAAGGCTTCCGTAAAGTCTTGTCCGGCATTGTTCAGATCGCGGAGCCTGTATCGTGCAATCCCCCTGTTGAACCATGCGTAAACATTTTCAGGGTTTATGCTGATCACTTCGTTGTAAAGCACTTCTGCCTCTTTTAACTCATTCCTCAGGCCGTGGATCAGCGCCCGGTTATAGTATGTGAGTGCGTTTCGGTTGTCGAGGATATTCACTTTTTCGAAATCGTTGAGTGCAGCCAGGGTATCTCCCAGCTGAAGGTGCAGCAATGCCCTCTGAAAATAGAGCAATGGGTTGGACTCGTCGAGTGTCCCTGCCTGGTCAAAGTCCTCCATAGCAGCTTTACCAAAACCCATCTCAGCCTTTAGCATTCCACGCCTGATCCATGTGTCGGCATCAAAATAATCATGAAAAACCGCTTTATCGAAATCGGCCAGGGCTTCCTCATTCATACCCAGAAACCTTTTGGCTATACCCCTGTTGAGGTAGGCATAAGAGAGTCCGGGATTAATAAGCAAGGCCATGTCATAATCGCGCACTGCTCCTGCATAATCACGAAGGTGCATTCTGGTAGCACCATTGGCTACATGAAGCCCTGCATCGAAGGGGTCAATGGACAAGGCTTTTTCAAAGTCTTTTGTGGCATCATAATAATTGTTTACCCTATCGTGTGCGATACCTCTGTAATGATAGGCCCTCACGTAAAGCGGGTGTATTGTTAGGGTTGTGGAATAATCTTCGATGGCTCCCTGAAAATCACCAAGATTAAACTTGGCCACTCCCCTTAAAAAATAAGCTTCAAAAAGATCAGGTCGGGCATTGATTGCAGTATTAAAATGCCTGATGGCATCCACATAGCGCTCTTCCGACAAGCTTATTCGGCCGTTCATCAGGAAATGTCTGTGGTTTATCTGTGCGTTCAGGCTGCCGCAGAACACCATCAGAAAAACCAGCCACACCGATAAGCTGCTTGCCCGAAGCATCAGAGCGCTTTTTTTATTTTTTCGACAAGACTAATGCGTCCAATCTCCATTTCCTTGTCAACGGCCTTACACATATCATAAACTGTCAGCAAGGCAACACTAACCGCTGTAAGCGCTTCCATTTCCACACCGGTATTCCCTGTGCACCTGACTGTTGACCGCACCCTGACACCTTCATCTGTCAATGAAGCAACGACCTCAGCAAGATTGATCATCAGTGGATGGCACAAGGGGATAAGCCGGCTGGTTTCTTTGGCAGCCTGCACCCCTGCGATTTCGGCCACAGCAAGCACGTCGCCCTTCTTCATCTGGTTTTCCCTGATCAGCTCCAGGGTTTTGCTGTGCAGTCTGATGAAGCCTTCAGCAGTTGCTTCGCGGATCATGGGTTCCTTTTCTGAAACATCCACCATCCGGGCTTTTCCGTCTTTGTTTATATGTGAAAACTGCGTCATGATTATCAGTTTTGGTTATTTGTTCCAGTTTTTGATTGTTCTGTTCAGATATCATATAACCTGACAGATAACAGAAATCAGCCGCCAATATTGCTGAACTGGTTGCTCATATTTATGGAACCACAGGCAGGTTTATTGGTAATGGCTGCATTATATGCCTCTTCGACACCCATTTTTCTTACATTATATGCCAGGTCGGTAAACAGACATGGTTTCAGGTCGCCGTTTGCTGTAAGACGTATGCGGTTGCAGCTTGCGCAGTTGCCGCCATCACCTCCTTCGACAACCGAAAACTGACCTGTTTCGAGGTTCATCTGTTTGATAAACCGGACTCCGAGCCCATTTGACTCACAAAATTTCTTAACCTCCAGTGCGTCAGGTTCATCTGATGAGACTTTGACCACACAGTTGATTTTGATCGGATCGAGGCCTGCTTCACGGGCTGCATCTATACCCCTGAATACATCCTCAATCTGACCTAATTTTGTTATTTCTCTGTACTTGTTGGGGTCCACTGTATCCAGGCTTATGTTGACTCTGTGCAGTCCGGCGTCGGCCAAGGGTTTTGCAAAGCGGTTAAGATGGATTCCATTGGTGGTCATTGCAATGTCTTTCAAACCACCGATTGAAGCAACAGATTGAACCAATCCCGTGATTCCTCTGCGCACCAAAGGCTCGCCCCCTGTAATGCGCACTTTCGTGACTCCCTGTAAAACGGCATATTTCACCACCTCAACAATTTCCTCGTAACTGAGTATCTGATCATGCGGCAGGGTATCAATGCCACAGACAGGCATGCAGTAGGTGCAGCGCAGGTTGCAACGGTCGGTTACCGACACCCTGAGGTAGTTTATGTTCCGGTTAAATGAGTCGTACATCAACAAATTCTCCTTTTTCGATGGTTTCAGTTCCAAGAGGCACCTGCATCAATGCCTGAGCGAAGCTGAGTGCATGTATGTGTGCCGAACCGTGATATGAAATCGGTACAACCTCACCCTGGGCATTGATCAGCGAAGGAACAAAACCCAGCCGCTGTTTGGCCTTTCGGGTGTAGGTTGCTGCCAGGGGCAGCCTCAGTACAGGGACTGCAAACTCATGCCCCATCAACCTGTATAAGAACGGTTTGGCTAGCAGCTCGAAGATGTTGAACGAAGACACGGGGTTGCCGGGCAGGGCAAACACAAAACTGTTCTCGTTTCTGGCAAAGACCGTAGGTTTTCCGGGTTGGACAGCGATCGTTTTAAACAATATCTTCATCCCAAGTTCTTCGAGTATGCCAGGTACATAATCGAAGTCGCCCATCGAAATGCCTCCGGAGAGGATAAGCACCTGATTTGTTTGCAATCCACCCATGATCCTGGTGCGGATTTCGGTTTCATTATCAGCAATGATTCCTCCATATGAAGCCTCAGCGCCCATGCGCTGTGCTTGTGCCATCAGTTGCACGGCATTGCTGTTTCGGATTTTACCTTTAGTAAGTAACTGATCCGGCTCAACAAGTTCATCTCCGGTTGAAAAGACACAAACTTTGACGCGCTTATGCACTGAAACCTGAGCAGCACCCACCGAAGCCAGCACAGCCATTTGCTGCGGCCCGATCAAGGTGCCCGACTGCAGCACTTTTTGACCGAAGCTGACATCCTCAGCTTTACGGGCAATATTGTCCTTTGTCCGGGCATCAACAATCCTTACAAAAGCCTCACGCTCAGTTTCGGTTTGCTCAACCATAACAACACAGTCGGCACCTGAAGGAAGCATAGCTCCGGTCATGATTTTGGAGCAAACTCCTTTCGTAATTTCATTAACCGGCACTTTGCCTGCCGAAACCACCTCCACTACCGGCAAAACCACACCGTCAGCAATGTCCTCCCTTCGGCAGGCATAACCATCCACTGCTGCCTTGTCAAATGGAGGCATGTCGGTATCGCTTGTAATATCAAGTGCCAAAATCCGGCCAATGCAATCTTCAAGTGCAATCACCTCCCTGTCAGTGGGTTCAATGCCTGTGGTTGTCAACACGAAGGCCTCTTCAAAAGAAATCATACTTGTGTTTTCGGCAAAAATACTGAAAACAGCCGATGATTAGCCAAACTGGTCCATCAGCCGAAGTCAAGACAGGTCATGTGCAGGCCAGCCAAAACCGAACAGATACTAAATCAGAAATTTCAAAACACAATTATGCAACCTTAGCCTTAATTCTTTGATTTACTATTTGGTTTTATTTCCAGTGAGTAACGGGCAAAATCTGCAACAGGAAAATGGATTCGATTCATTCTTGATGAAACTTGTTTTTCTGTTCAGCTTTTTGCCGGCCAATCCGAGCCTTGGCCTCATCTGACAAGGCCATGTGTTCGCTGCGTTTCATGCTTCTGATAAAACCAACCTTTCTAAACCTCAAGGCACTCCAACCCGGATCAAGTGCAACCTGCCTTACCGGTTCCAGTCCATAAGATCCCAGACTTTCCCATCCATGGTCGCGGTTGATGCTAAAGGTATTGTTCTTTGTGGTTGATTTTGGATAACAGAACCACAATACAGCATCCTCACCCAGCGTCTGAAACAGCCTGCTGATAATGGTTTCAACCTGCATGGACGAAGTTACAAACACAAGTGCAAAATCTATTGTTTTATTCGTTGGCACGTTCGTTTGAACTACACCTGTTTCTGCCAATGCGGCCGAAAGATCACCAAACAATACAGGCATATCCAGGCACAGTATATTTTGCTGATTTTTGTAATTCAGTTTTCGCAGCAGATCAGTTGCGCTGTGCATTAGTTCTGAGTGGTGAAAAACATGACAACGGGATAAACCATACCAGCAATCAGCATCAGGGTAATAAACGGCCTGTTGACATTCTGCCATGCAAGATTTCTGTCTCTTATAGCCGAAAGGGCATGGAGCAGCCCGGAAAAAATAAAGAAGAAAATAAACGCACCAAAAACAGTAAGTTCGGCCAATGTACCCCAATGCGCGGCAGATACGACAAATGCCATAAATGTATAGGACAGCAAGGCAATAGCCGACTGTTTCTGGTATTTGCTGCCTTTCTCATAGCCTTTAGCCTCAGCGGCCTTATCTCCAAAAAGCAAACCTTCGAGACCGGAAATTCCGGCTACGGCTGCTATAACCAGCGGTATCATGAAATTTAACTGCTTTGCAGGATCGTACTCCTCACCGGCAAAACCAATCTGATACCCAAAAAAGAATGCTGCACAAACCAGTAAAATCCTGATTATATCTACAATATTGGATAACATGATCATTTGTGTTTAGTGTTCACTACCTAAAGAAACCACCTCAAATATAAGATCTTTTTAAAACAAACCGACATTTGTGCTTGCTGTAAATTTATACGAAGTATTAATAACTGCAATTAACATTCTCCTTCTTGCAGTTATAGTCTGAGTCAGGATTTAATAGTAATTTTGACGGGTGATTAAAACAAAACTTCCACACTAAAACCATTGAAATCATGAATCTGAAGAGAATTGTATTTGCAGGACTTTTATGGGCAGCATTATTGACTGTTCCGCTGCAGGCGCAGGAAAACGCCGACACCCCCAAAAAGGGCTATGAAATCACCATGATAAAAGAGATTCCACACACGCCTGTACCCAACCAATATCGTTCGGGTACCTGCTGGAGTTTTTCGGGTCTGGCGCTAATCGAAGCCGAAATATTGCGCACTCAGGGCAGAAGCCTCGACCTCTCGGAAATGTTTGTCGTACGTCATGCATACTCCGATAAAGCAATAAAATATGTCAGGCTTCACGGAAACCTGAATCTTGCTGCCGGCGGTGGTTTCAGCGATGTGCTGGATGTGGTGAAGCGTTATGGAATGGTTCCCGAAACAGCCTACCCCGGACTGGTAATTGGTGAAGAAAACCACACACACGGCGAAATGGATGAGGTGCTTAAAGCCTATACCGATGCAGTGATCAAAAACAAAAACCGCAGGCTCACCCCTGTATGGCATGATGGTTTTGAGGCCTTGCTGGATGCGTATCTTGGCGTCTACCCCGAAAAGTTTACTTTCGAAGGCAAGGAATATGGCCCGGCATCTTTCAGTGCTTCCACCAAAATTAATGCCGATGACTATATCGAGATCACTTCATTCATGCACAGGGATTTCTACAAACCCTTTATCATGGAGATTCCAGACAACTGGATGTGGAGCGAGACCTACAACCTGCCATTGGATGAGCTGATAGAAACCCTTGACTATGCGCTCGAAAACGGCTACACCGTTGCCTGGGGTGCTGATGTGAGCGAAAAAGGCTTCTCCTGGAAAAACGGTCTGGCGATCATCCCCGAAGACAAGCCCGGCGACCTCAGCGGCACTGAAAAAGAACGTTGGGAAGCCCTCACCCCTGCCGAACGCCAGAAAACACTCTATAGTTTTGAAGAAATTGTACGTGAAAAAACCATTACCCCCGAGATGCGTCAAAAGGCTTACGATAATTATGAAACCACAGATGACCATGGTATGCTATTCGTCGGCATTGCAACTGATCAAAACGGCAATAAATATTACAAAGTGAAGAATTCCTGGGGGACGGAAGATCATAAATACAACGGTTATTTGTTTGCCTCGGTTCCCTTTGTACAATACAAGACCTTGAACATGGTTATGCATAAAAAAGCTATTCCAAAACATATCCGCAAAAAGCTGGGGCTATAATCCCTGATTTTTGCCAAAAAGCCGGACACACCAAAGCTATGAAGTGTTTCCGGCTTTTTTTTGCAACTTTGTAACCGATGAAATTCAAACCGGGATCACTTTCGCTCACATTTGCCTTGCTTGGAGGCCTGGCCCTTTTGTTCATCGTTGCACCCTTATTCAGCCTGATGCTATCCAGATCAGCTGTTGATTTATTTGAGGCTGCATCGGACAAAGCCATCACCCAAAGCATACTGCTCTCGCTGAGTATTGCGTTTGTTACAACGTTGGTTGCAGGGATCTTTGCTGTTCCTCTGGCATGGTTTCTGGCCCGCAAACATTTTGCACTAAAGGGATTGGTTTCGGGAATTATTGACCTTCCGGTGATGATCCCCCATTCGGCTGCAGGAATAGCTGTTTTGGGCATAGTGAACCGCGACAGCCTGGTTGGGAGTATTTCTTCCGGATTGGGATTAAGTTTTGTGGACAGGCCGGCAGGTATCGCGCTGGCTATGGCTTTTGTGAGCATCCCTTTCCTGATCAATGCTGCCCGTGATGGTTTTGAAGCCGTACCATTGAAACTCGAAAAAGCAGCCCAAATACTGGGTGCAGGTTCCTGGAGGGTTTTCTTCACGATCAGTCTCCCCCTCGCATGGAGGCCAATTCTCAGTGGTTTTGTCATGATGTTTGCACGTGGCATGAGCGAATTTGGCGCCGTTGTAATCATTGCCTACCATCCCCTCACAGCGCCAGTACTCATCTACGACCGTTTCAACGCTTTCGGCCTAAAAGCCGCACAGGAAGTTGCTGTACTCTTTATACTGATCAGCCTTATCGTTTTTGTAGCCCTAAGGCTGATCGGAAAAAACACCCATCATGTTAGAAGTTAATCAGCTTTCGAAAAACTGCGGTGATTTCAATCTGGGCCCGCTAAACCTGAACATAGATACAGGCGAACACATTGTTCTGCTCGGTCCAAGCGGTTCAGGCAAATCCCTGTTACTCGAAATAATCTGCGGCTTTGCACAGCCTGATACAGGCAGGGTTGTCCTGAATGGAACAGAAATACTCAGCCTCAGACCCGACAAAAGAAAAGTTGGTCTTGTCATGCAGCATCCGGCCATGTTTCCACATTTAACTGTTGGACAAAACATTGCCTACGCACTCAAAAACAAAGGGATTGCACGAACAGCCCTCAAAAAAGAAATGGAAAACTTCGCTGAGAAATGTAAGGTAGGCCATTTGCTCCACCGAAGTCCGGAATCGCTTTCAGGTGGCGAAATCCAGCGCGTTTCGATAGCAAGGACACTGGCTGCACAACCCGATCTGCTTTTGCTCGATGAGCCGCTTTCGTCGCTCGATGTGCAGCTAAGGGATGAACTGCGTAAACTCATCCGCAGCCTTAAAGAAGAGCATATTCCTGTGCTGCACGTGACACACGATCCCGAAGAGGCCATCAGACTGGCCGACAGGGTGGGGATCATGCAATCAGGCATGATTGTACAAATTGGCGACCCTGTTTCGGTGATGAGAAACCCATCAAATGCCTTTGTGGCAAGAATGTCGGGTGTAAAAAACTACTTCAGGGCGGTAATAGAACAAGGAGTCGGCGCAGAAACCCATATTGCAAGGATTAATCATCTGAAAATCAAATTTGTTGGCACTGTAGATCATCAAGTTGGTTTTGTACTGATTGACGAAAACCAGATCAGCATCTCGCCCGAAAAACCCCATTCAAGTGCCCTTAATGTGTTTGAGGGTATTGTTGCAGAATGCCATAAGATGAATACAGGATCAGAGGTTACTATTGATATTGGCGTTCCTATGGTTGCCAGAATCACTGATGAATCCTTCCGCAACCTGAATCTAATGCCGGGCGTTCGTTGCTGGATATCATTTAAAGCTCCGGCGGTCCGTTTTTTGGGCTAATGCCAGTTTCAGCGGATATCATTTGATTCAAAACTTTATAGTATTTTTGAACATGTTTATAACTTAATTTGTTTCATCAAATATTACCACAATGCTATACACGATACTCAAACACAGCCACAGCGGTCTTCGCTGGCTTCTTATCCTGCTGTTCATTTTTGCCCTTATTGGCCTTTTCAGGGTTGCATTCAGAGGAAAAATCTGCTATGCCACAACAAGGAAAGTTGCTCTTGCCACGCTTATTCTTGCACATATTCAGCTTATCATCGGTCTTATTCTGTACTTTATCAGCCCCCTTGTCATATTTTCAGGCGAATCCATGTCGAATAAAGTGCTCCGTTTTTATCTGGTAGAACATATCAGCCTGATGCTTATTGCAATAGTTTTGGTTACAATCGGATACAGCCAGGCCAAAAAAATAAGCGATGAGGTGCGGGGATTCAGAAAACTTTTCACGTATTACCTGATTGCTTTTATCCTGATTCTGGTATCAATTCCATGGCCATTCAGGGAACTCGGCGCTGCCTGGTTTTAATTTTCAATAACTTCTTGTGCAATCCAACTGACACTTGTACTTTTGACAAGTAATTGATGCTTGCCAAAACTTTCATCTATGGAACACCAAACTAAATTTTTCAAGTCGGTACTGACACTTATTGCCGTAGGTGTTTTTATCATCATTCTGCAGAATGCAGGTGTGATACAACCTTTAAATCCTGTTAAGATAACACCTTCCGATCCCGAAGGGCTGCTAATTAAAGGCGAGGTTGATATTCCCGGCACAATTTTTATCAAAGGATCTGTTGATGCCAATATTGAGAGCATCAACGGGTACAGTAAGTTTTATGAAGACCCGCGAACCGGAGAGTTTTATGTAATTCCGGTTACTGATGCATACGAATAAACCGGCCCATGAATAAGCTGATCAGTTTGTTCGTGCTGATCCCGGTTCTTTTGTGCAACTCCCTTTCAGCGCAACCCTATCCGGCCGACAGCATTATTGCCAGCATTGCTGTTATGGCCGAAAACGAAGAAAAAGTTAAGGCCCTTAATTCACTTGGATTAATGCTCTCAGATCAGGATGCTGACCGTGCCATATATTATGTCAAACAAGCCCTTTCGCTTGCCAATCAGCTGCAATCTGTTGAATCCTGTGCCAATACCAATATGATTCTTGCTGAGCTCTATGAGTCAAGACACAATTACCAGCCCAGCATCAACTATTACCTGATCAGCATCAAGCATTTCGAAAAGCTGGGCAATGAACTGGAGCTTTCACGATTATACAACAGACTCGGCTCCATATATATCCACAACCATTTTGATTTTGACCAGGGGTTAAATTATTTCAACAAAGCACTCGGATATGCTATTCGAAACAATTACAAACTGGAAATTGCCAACGCATACAGCCACATTGGTGATTTCTACTATGATCAGGGCCAACTTGACGAAGCACTCAACTATCACCTTAAAGCCTTCGAAACTTACGAACTTCTGAACAACCGCAAGGCAATGGCCGCCTCGTACAATGTGATTGGCGAAATCCACCTCCTGAATAACAACTACGACAAGGCATCAGATTTCATTAACAAAGCCATTGACCTCAACGAGAAAGGTGGTTATGACCACAATCTGGCCATTAACTACAAAAACCTCGCGGAAGTATTCACCAATAAAGGTCAATCGGAAAGAGCAAGAGAGTTTTTTAGTAAAAGCCGTGATATAATCATAAAAACAGGAAACCGCGAAAGCCTGATTGATTTGTATAACCAACTTGGAAAGCATTACAGCCTGTTTTCAGAATACGACTCAGCCATTGAGACATTCCACAGGATGAAAGAGTTAAGCAACGAACTACACCACCTTGAGGGCCTCAGGGATGCCCACCTCGGACTGAGCAGGACATACGAAAACCTGGGAAATTCGCGTAAAGCGCTCGACTATTACAAACTGTACACCCATTTTAAAGATACTCTTTTTACAATAAGCAGGACAGAACAGTTAGGTGAACTTCAAACCCGCTTTGGCCTCGACCTCAAGGAAAAAGAACTAGCATTGAAAGACAACCAAATAACACTGCTCCAACGCGAACAAAAATTAATCAAATCAAGACAACTGCTGCTTATATTGTCGCTTTCACTACTTCTCATTCTGAGTGTGCTTATTTACAACAGGCTTCAACAAAGGAACCGAAAGAACAGTATGCTGATGGAGCAAAAGGACGCACTGAATAAAGCCAGGCAATCGCTGATGGAAACCGAACTAAAAACCAAAAACAATGAATTGGTCAATTTTGCAATTCATCTGGTAGAGAAAAACAAATTCCTTGAAGAACTGCGCAATGATCTGAAGAAAATCAGGGGCGTTTCGGAAGAAGAACGGGAAAACAAACTGAAAGAACTCAGTTTAACGGTTCAAAAAAACATCAAACTGCAAAAAGATCTGGAGGAATTTCAAAAAAATGTGGACCATACACATCAGGAATTTTTCAACAAACTGAGGAGAAGTTTTCCCGACCTGACCAAAAATGAAGAACGTTTGTGCGCCATGCTGCGCCTTAACCTTTCGTCAAAAGAAATTGCTGCTTTGAGCAATATTTCTGTTCGTGCAGTTGAAATGGGCAGGTACAGGTTAAGGAAAAAACTCAAAATCCCGTTCACAACTTCCCTTATTGACTACCTGAAAGAAATCTGATATCAATACATTGTTTAGCACAAACATATTTAAGCCAGCCTGAAAGGCCACGAAAATTTAACCATCCCATCCCGTGAAAATATTATGCTGTTTTTGCGGTACGCTCAACAATCAGCGACAAGATTTTAGCAATAAACTAGCAATCGTCTAATGTGAGGTTGTGTAGTAATACATGATTTCATATACAATTGTTATTCTGTTTATTATGTCGCTGCTTGTAGAACTAATTGACAATTTATCTGATGACAATTTGACTATTGTAGTATAAATGTCGTAGGTAATAATTAACCATAAATTTACATACCTTCTACATTTACCGAGAAATAACCCCAGCCAGCAAATTTTTACAGATGGCATACCTGAGCAACAAATTAAAAAAAGCAGTTGTGGTAGTTCTCTACCTGTTGTTAACAGTCCTGTTCCTATACCTTATGATCCGCTGATTAATATGAATGAAACCGATCTGATCCATGAATGTCTTCAGAACAGCCGGCAGGCTCAGTTCAGGCTATATGATCAATATTCAACAAGCATGATGGATGTTTGCCGGAGGTATTCCAGATGTCGTTGCGATGCTGAAGACATCCTTCAGGAAGGCTTTATTAAGGTGTTTCGCTACCTTGCCGACTTCAGAAGCCAGGGTTCGTTTGAAGGATGGATGCGTAAAATTATGGTAACCACTGCTTTTAATTACTACAAGAAAAAGAGAATTGTTTCCAATGAGGCAGAGCTCATCCGGATTCCGGAAGCAGAAGTATCAGAACAGATGGTGATCTCAAAATTATTGCATGAAGAACTGCTCAGCCTCATCAGCGAATTACCAAACGGATACCGTAACGTATTTAGTCTTAACACAGTAGAAGGTTACAGCCATAAGGAAATTGGAAAAATGCTCAATATTTCGGAAAATACTTCAAAATCGCAGCTTACACGAGCCAGAATGCGGTTGCAGGAAAAAGTTACGCGTCTGCACGCAACTTCTGATATGTATTCTGTATTACAATCTGCATGAAACACCTTAAATATTATATATTTGCGTCTTAAATCTGTAAATTTTTAAAACTAACCCAAATTATTAATCTATGAAACATTTTACCCTTGCAATTCTGTTCCTGGTTTTGATGATGAGTGTTCAAGCTCAGAGCTACCTGACTCAGGATTTCACAGCATCTACCTGGCCTCCAACCGGATGGACATTTGATGGCCAACCCACTAACTGGTCACGTACGAACACTTCCAATGCCGGTGGTTCAGCCGGTGAAGCACGGTTCACCTGGCAGCCTGAGTTTAATGGTACCACAAGGTTTATTTCGCCTGCCATTAACTTAACAGGTGTGAATGATGTTGCCCTTGAGTTCAACCATAATATTGACCATTACGGTGGCCCATATATTGTTGGTGCAGCCACACGCTCCGGAGGTGGATCATGGAATGTCATCTGGCAGATGACCGGAGCCGGAACACCAGCTACACAGGTTATTCAACTTGCAAACAACAACGATGTGGGTGCTGCAGATTTTCAGTTCTGCTTTTTCTTCACCGGAAATTCATACAACATTAACCACTGGTATATTGACAATGTACGCCTGTTTACACCCGCTATCCATGATGCTGCCGTAATGTCCATCGGAGGCGGCACCTATTATAATCCCAACGACAGCTATGCAGCATCAGCGGTTGTCAGAAATGCAGGTCTTAATATTGAAACCTTTGACGTTGCTCTTGAGATTTCTAATCTTGACGGTGTTGTCTTATATACTGAAAATAAAACCGTAAACAACCTGGGAATTGGCGAAACCATGTTGCTTAACTTCAACCCTTATACGCTTGCTAATGCTAATGAAGCTTATGAAGTGACAGTCATTGTCAGCCTTGACACCGACATGAATGACTCAAATGACCAATTGTCGAAATATGTATACACCTATACCACACCTAAAGATCAGGTGGTGCTTGAAATCGGAACCGGAACCTGGTGTGTGTATTGTCCCGGAGCAGCTATGGGCGCGCATGACCTCATCGAGAACGGCCATAATGTTTCAGTGATCAAGTACCATTCAGGCGATAGCTATGAAATTCCTGCCTCTGCAAGCAGGGTAAGCTATTATAGCATAGCTGGCTTCCCCACTTCAATATTTGACGGTGTGGAGTCAATTGTCGGCGGAAGCTCAAACCAGTCATTATATCCGGCTTTTGTCCCTCTGGTTGAAGCCAGAAACCTGATCCGTACAGCCTTCGATATGGACTTTGCCGTTCCTGTGCAGAACGATGCTTCTTTCTCAGTACTGGCCATGATCAACAAAATGGGACCTGCTTTGCAGAACAACCTCAGGCTGCACTTTGCTGTAACAGAAAGCAATATTCCGCAAAACTGGTTTAACCAAACCGAGGTGGACAATGTGCTGAGGCTGATGCTTCCCAGTGCTGCCGGAACTGCTATTGATATGAGTCAGACGGATTATATGGAAGTACAATTTGATTTTACTCTTCAGCCCAATTGGGTACTCGATAACATGGAGGTCATTATCTTCGTTCAGGACAACAATACCAAGGAAATCCTCAACTCGATCAAACGTAACCTGAATGAGTTGACTTCTGTGAAACCAATTCAGGCTGAAAAAGATGACATTTTGGTTTATCCAAACCCAGTAACCGGCGAATCAGTAGTTACTTTCAGCCTCTCGGCCAACGAGCAGGCCGACATTCGTCTGATTGACATGGGTGGCAGAACCATCGCCATTCTTGATGCCACACAAACCTCTAACGGAAACAATCAGCTAGTTATTAATGGTAAAGACTATAGTCCCGGAGTGTATTTTGTTCAGCTGCGCAGCAACGAAAGACTAATTACCAAAAAACTGGTGATCCGCTAGTTATTTCATTTCTGAAGAAAAAAACATTTTGAAAGAGGGTGCTTAAATGCATCCTCTTTTTTGTTTGCATGATTGAAAAAATACTATTTTTAATGCATTATTATCACCGTATAACCATTAAAACAAAACACATGAAAATCAAACAAAACATCACTGTTTCCAGCATCATTGTGCTTCTGATCTCAGCTTTCATGGGTATCGCCGGACAAGCTTACGGCCAATCTGTTACAACCATGGACAATATTGATTTCCGCAAAAATGCCTATCTTGGATTGGGCACTGGAATCAACAGCTATACAGGTTTGTTCGGGGCAAGACTTGAAGTGCCTCTCACTGACAGGTTACATATTTTTGGCTCGGCCGGACTGGGTTCGTGGGGATATAAAGTCGGTGCCGGTATGTCATATAACCTAAGAAACTCATTATACGGGCCTGCCATGAGTATTGGTTACGCCTCAGCCAGTGGTCTGGCTGATTTCGAAACCTCACTTGAAACCACAACAAGTAAATCTGAGACCGTTACCCTTGACCTGAAACAGGTAGGCAATATCCTGATCATGTATTCCTATCAATGGAAGATCGGTAAATCAAATAAAATATCCCTCGGAACTGGATATGCAGCTAAACTAACTACTGTTTCATATGAAGTAAAATCAAACCACACTTTATCATCAACATCCCGACAGGCAATGGAGATTATGGCACCAGGCGGTTTGGTCGTTTCCTTTGCATTCCTGTTTGGTTTGTAATAAAGATTTAACAGTTCCTCCAAACTTCATAAACGTGCTCAATTGTTGAAAGTTAATCTGTCGCTTTGTTGCACTTTGATTTCCTTGTCATTCTGCCTGGGCAGGTGCTCAGTTCAGAATTTCTTGAATAAAATTCTGGATGAATCACTTCTGACACTTTCCCGACAAGCCCTTCGCTGGAATGCCAAAGAAATTAAAGCAACAGTCGCGATAAGCTAAAATGTTTTGAGTACCACCAGTTTACCCTGCTGAATGAGCCGGTCACTGATTGCTTTTATGATTTTATTGCGTGGATAAAGGCCCTGTTGGCGAAACTCGATAGCATCCTCGCCAATGTTTTCTGCAGTACCAAGCCATATGTTGATCCTGTCGGCCATCCGAAGAAAATAAGCCAGTTCGGAAGCCGGAGCATTGGACTGATAGTTCTCGAATGGCTCGTCCAGGAGGTGATATGCATGATTTAACGTTACCATTCCTTCGGTGACCAGTTCGAAGCCATCAATAAGAAAGCTTGGTGGGGTAATCACACTGTCGGTTTGTGCAATATCCAGCGTTGTTGATTTTAACCGGGCAACCATCTTGGCTGTCGAACCCCCGCTGATAATATGGATTCCCTGGCTTTCGACAAACTGAGCCACAACTTTTTCGTCCTGCCTGCGGTCAGAAGGAGGCCCACTGAGCAGATTAACCACAACGCCTCTCCGGTTAAGCGCAAACAGCACAGTTATATCATCACCCTTACCCTGAGGCCAGTATTTTCGTGCCTGTTTGTGCACCATGTCGGCCAATACCTGCCCTTCAAGACGATCGGCAGGCAGATAAGCCTGCAGAAACTGACGCACACCTGCTATTTCCCAACCTTCGGGAAAATGCTTACCCACCCCCGCCTGTGTCACGCCATCCGATACAAGCAGCAACCCTTCGTCTTTATCTACTTTACACACAGCTTCGCGAACAACTGCCTTATTGCGTGTATACACGCGATAGTCGGGCATTAGCGTGTAGGTAGTGGTAATCAGCAAGGGCGATGGTGTTTCGTAACACAACACTGTTGCCTGACCGTTATTTAGCAAGCGGGCAATGGTAAAAACCGCAAAAGGTTCGACCGTACCCCACGCACGGTCCATTGTTGCCGAAACGGCATCGAAGGCCTCGCGTATTGTGCTCCCAGAGCGGATGTGCTCCAGAAGACGCGCCACACACATTGTGGCAGCAATATAAGCCTTTACACCGGATCCGAGACCATCGGCGAGCACTGCGGTTGTGGCCAGATCATCGCGATACACACCCCAGGCATCCCCACAGGGACTTCCTGGCTTTTTCGGACTTTGTGCAGCAAATATGTCAGTATGGATATACATTTTCGGTTTACTTTCCAATGGCCTCAACAAGCCGTTTAAGTAACAACTCGCCTTTTGCAGTATGTTCTCCGAGAAACTTAGCCATTTCCTGAGCCAGACCGATTTGATGGTCAACCAGTTCCTGAGCATTTAAAAGAGTCTCGGATTTAAGTTCGTCAAGCTTCTCCTTGCTCATCTGCCGGTCGGTAATGTCAACAAATACACCTGCATATTGCTTCTCTTCCGGCAAACTGTAAGCAACAACATGACAAATAAGATTGTAGGAAGGAAAATGCATTACCCCACGTTTGACTTCTTCGTGACCTCCTGAGAGTTTCTCAAAACAATCAGGATCAATTAAATAACTGATTTTTCGTCCATTAAGGGCATCTGAACAACTAAACATACGCTTGAAGGCCGGATTCATATGCAGTATGGTCAGGTCTTCGCTCAACAAAACGATTCCATTCGGGTCGCGGGCGATGATGGTCTCAAAACGGTTCTCGGCCATTCGGCGCATGAAAGGCATACACATCTGTAACTCAGCTAGTCCGTCGAGCACAGCTATGGCTTTATGGCGGCAACTGGAATAGCCGCAGGCAGTGCAGTTGAGTTCGTCCTGAATACTGTGCTTGCCCGTCTTTTGCATCACCTCTCTGATCTGATCTTCTGAATATTCGTTTCGAATGTGTTTCACCGGTGCTTCAAAGCCAATAAAAGGATGAACAGCCCATTCAAGGGTCTTCAGGCCCGGATGCAACCTGCTGTAATTGAGGATGCTTTGACGTCCTTTCACAAAATTGCCCTTGTTACTGAACGAAGGACCTGCAATACAGCCGTTTTTGCAAAACAACGGTTCCAGGATCATGGGTTCGTTGGACAACAACATCGCATCAAGTGCCTGACTCACTTCGCGGTAACCACTGACTGCGAGTGTTCGGGTGCTGAGCAGGTTATCGTCTAATCCTGCTGTGCGGAGCAGTCCGCCTTCGAGTGGAAAGAGCCTGGCATGGCCGGCAACAGGTTCATCGAAGCTACTTTCTTCGCATCGCTCAAGGTCTATCTCCTTAATTTTAAATAAATCGTTCAACTCCTCAAAAGTGAGCACTGCATCAATTTCATCCTTGGCAGAACTCCATGATGCCTCATCCTTTTTGGCAACACAAGGGCCTACGAAAACGACTTTCGTTCCGTGGATTTTATCTTTGATCTGTCCAGCGTGAAAGCGCATCGGTGAAGCAACAGGCACAAGCATTGCCGCAAGCTGGGGCCGGCTGTGCAATACATAATTGACAACTGCCGGACAGGCCGTACATATATGGTGTTGTACTGGATGAGCTTGAATATAATCCAGTGTGGCCTGTGCCGAATGCCATGCCCCGGCAGCGGTTTCTCCAGTGTACCTGAAACCGGCCATACGAAGTGCTGAAGGTAGTCGGCGATGCGCCCATTCTTCATAATAGCTTACAAATGAAGGCGCTATGCTTACCGAAACATGATTTCCAGATGATAGCAAATCGAGCACTTTGCATAGTTCGGCTCTGTATTCCTTAGCATGCTGGGGGCAATTGACAATGCAGGTGCCGCATGCAATGCAACGATCAGGCAACACCTGTGCCTGACCTTGAAACATTTTGATGGCCTCAACCGGGCATACCCTGACGCAACGGTAACAGTCGCGACACCTGGCCCGTGAGGTATAAACCACCGGTTGCCTGACATTCTGCTGGTTTGCTGTTTTCATGACGGATTTATTTTGATTTTACCTGCCTTTTCCTGAAACATCCGGAAAGTGATCCGACATATGTTTTATTACAGGATTGAGCCAGTCCACAAATTTGTGCTTATATGCTCAGGGGTATTGAAGCCCCAATACGACGCACCTCCTTGTCAATCATCTCTTTGGCATCTTCAAAGGTAGCATGTTCCAATATCTGCTCATTCACCCTGAGTACAGGACCCCGGTCACATCGTTCGAAGCAGAAAGTAGCCTTCACATCAACCATTTCTTCCTGACCCTCGAAACCCACAATGTTCTCGAGTTTGTTGTCCACCACATACTTCGTAATCTGTTGCAGCAACTCACGCGAACCTTTTATGTAGCAGTTTGTGCCCACACATACATACACTTCTATTTTGGGATGATTAGTGTTTCGGATTGTAATCACCTGGTCAGTAATGCGTTTTCGACCGTGGTAATAGGTATGGAGCAACTTATGTGCCCTATGACCACCTATTTCACCAAGAATGGATTGGTACAACTCTTTGACATAAGGATTGTCCTGTGATTTATGAAGCTCAAGCTGTTTGTCGGCATTATAGAGGCCCTGCATGCGTTTCTGCCTGAATTCAGGATCAAAGCTCACCGGCTGGCCTCCGCCTGCGATACAACCACCCGGACAGGCCATCACTTCCACAAGGTCGTAATATACCTCACTTTTAACGATGGCATCGCACAGTTTGCGCGCATTGCCGGTGGTGTGCGCAATGCCGAGTTTTATAGTTGTTTCGCCCAGTTTCATTTCCACCGTACGGATTCCTTCCAGGCCACGAGTTTGCTTGATGTCGGTATCGAACAGGGTTTGCCCTGTAAGTTTCTCATAAGCAAATCGTAACACAGCCTCACTCACGCCACCTGTATTGCCGAAGATAACACCCGCCCCTGTTTTGAAGCCTAAAGGCATATCGAACGACTCAGGTTTGAGCTTGGTGAATTGCAATCCGGTTTCATGAATCATCCTGCCAAGGCCTTCAGTGGTAAGCACATGGTCCACTTCTGCCGTACCATCGTGAATAAATTCATCACGCTTGGCCTCGTATTTTTTGGCCGTGCAGGGCATAATGGAGACGATGACCAGGTTCTCCGGCTTGATGTTCAGCAAATCGGGAAGTACTTCGCGGGCTACTGTTCCGAACATCTGCTGGGGCGATTTACAGGATGACAGGTTGGGCAGGAGTTCGGGATAATATTGCTCGGCAAACTTAACCCAGCTTGGGCAGCAGGAAGTGAACATAGGCAGGTTTTCGCCTTTGAGTTTCCGCTGCAGGAATTCGGTGCCCTCTTCCAATACGGTGAGGTCGGCAGCAAATGAGGTATCATAAACCTGATCGAAACCGATTCGTTTGAGGGCTGCTACAATCTGTCCGGTGCTTATGGTTCCTGATTCCAGGCCAAACCCTTCGCCAAGGGCAACACGCACTGCCGGGGCAAGCTGTGCCACCACATATTTGTCAGGGTCATGTATAGCTTTCCAGACTTCTTCGGTTTCGGGGCGCGGCACCAGGGCGCCAACCGGACAAACCGAAACGCACTGGCCACAATAAATACATTCCACATCCCTGAGGCTTTTGCCGAAGGCCGGCCCTACTGTTGTGGCTGCTCCACGGTTTACAAAGTCTATGGCACCGACAGCCTGCATTTCCTTGCATGCCCTGACGCAATCGCCACACAGAACACATTTATTGGGATCATGTATAATGCTTCGGGAATGGTTGTCAACAGGAGCAATCTTTTCGGTGCGCTGAAACCGTACTTTGGTAACGCCAAGACGGCGCGTAAGGTCCTGCAATTTGCAGTTGTTTGATCGCACACAGCTTGGACATGAGATATCGTGGTTGGCAAGGAGCAATTCGAGGTTCACCTTCCTGATCTGCCTCACCTGAGCAGTATTCGTCCGGACGATCAATCCATCTTTGGGCTCTATGGTGCAGGTGGCCTGAATCCCCATACCCTCGACATCACACACACAGAGGCGGCAAGCCCCATAAGTGCTCAAATGCGAATGGTAACAGAAAGTTGGAAGTTCGATATCAGCCTTTCGAATGAGTTCAAGCAGATTGCGTTCGTTTTCAATCGGAACGGACATGCCGTCTATATTTACAGTTCCTTTGGTATTCATTGTTATGGCAATTGTTGTGTTCACTACTTTTATCTATACTATTAGTTGAATCCAATTACAGCATCGAACTTGCACACTTCAAAACACACACCACACTTGGTGCAGGTTTCGGGATCAATCACGTGCAGTTGTTTTTTGTCACCACTGATGGCTTTAACCGGACATTTGCGTGCACAAGCCGTGCAGCCAATGCATTTTGCAGGGTCAATGCTGATGCTCCGCAGGGCTTTGCAATTGTTTGTCGGGCAATGCTTGTTGTGAATGTGCTGCAGGTATTCATCCTTGAACTTTACGATTGTTGACAGCACAGGGCTGGGAGCGGTTTTGCCCAATCCGCAGAGGGAGGCCATTTTGACTACATTGCCTACTTCTTCGAGCAGATGGAAAGTTTCTTCCGTTGCACGGCCTTCTATAATATCATCGAGCATGGCCAGCATTTGCTTTGTGCCTTCGCGGCAGGGCACGCATTTCCCGCAACTTTCATTCTGAGTAAAATTCATGAAGAAGCGCGCAATCTGTACCATACACGACTGTTTGTTCATCACCACCAGCCCACCCGAGCCTATCATAGCTCCTTTGGCCTGAAGGCTGTCGTAATCGAGCGAAAGATCAAGGTCTTCTTCGGTGAGGCAACCTCCTGAGGGTCCGCCAATCTGCACTGCATTGAAACCTTCGTGTGTCACCTTGCCATCATTGTCTGTAACTCCGCCTCCGATGTTGTAAACGATTTCGCGCAGGGTAGTCCCAAAAGGCACTTCAATCAGGCCTGTGTTGGCCACGTGGCCGGTGAGGGCAAAGGTTTTTGTACCTTTTGAGTTTGCTGTTCCGTGTTGGTTAAACCATGCTGCACCATGTCGTATGATCAGCGGCACAGCTGCCAGGGTTTCCACATTATTGATAACGGTTGGCATACCAAATAATCCTTTTTGGGCAGGGAAAGGCGGTTTGGGCATAGGCATTCCCCGCTTCCCTTCTATTGAGGCCATCAGCGCCGTTTCCTCTCCGCAGACAAATGCACCGGCACCCTCCATGACATGAATATGTATATTCCTGTCCGAGCCAAAAACATTATCGCCCAAAATACCTGCATTCAGGGCATCTTCAATGGCTTTTCGCATGCGTTTCACTGCGAGCGGGTATTCAAGTCGTACATACACATAACCTTCGTCGGCGCCTATAGCACTGGCGGCTATCATCATACCCTCGATCACCCGGTGGGGGTTGCCTTCCATCAGACTTCGGTCCATAAAGGCCCCAGGATCGCCTTCGTCGCCATTACAAATCACAAACTTTTTATCACTATTTTCAACCCGGGTTAGGTTCCACTTGCGGCCTGTAGGGAATCCACCACCTCCGCGGCCTCGGAGCCCGGACTCAACAATTGTGTCGCAGATTTCCACATCAGTCAGCTCCATAAATGCTTTGCGGGCAGCAAAGTAGCCGCCATGAGCAACATACTCGTTAATGTCTTCGGGATCCACATGGCCGCACTCACCAAGCACCAGCCTTTTTTGCAATTTGTAAAAAGGTATATCGAGCTGCCCCCTGTTATGTTCTCCGGTAACTGGATTCACATAGAGCAATCTGTCAATGACCTCATTGTTCACAAGTGTACGTTCGATTATTTCTGTGGCATCCTCAGGCCGAACTTTCACATACATCGTTTCCTCGGGCAGGATATTCACGAGTGGCCCCTGTGCACAAAAGCCCTGACAGCCGCTACCTGTGACATGGATGATCTTGTGGCAGTCGTCGTGCTGGTCCAGTTCGATCTCCAAAAATTCCTGCATTCCGGCTTTTATAATGGCGTCTTTCAAGGCATGGAATACAGGCATCGCGCCATTAGCCATACATCCGGTTCCCGCACATACAACCATGCGCTTGTGAACTCGGGCAGCTGCCTTGTTGTAATGCTGCGCAACAGCATTCAAATCTATCGTGGTTAAAGTTTCCATTGTCATTTCTTTTTTAAGCTGTTTCCCTTGTTAGCGTTCTTTCCGTTTCACGGATTTCGTTGAGTACTTCTTCGCACTTTTTAACACTAACTTCGCCATACACCTTCTCATTTACCACCATAACAGGCGCTAATCCGCAGGCTCCCAGACAGCTGACAGCCTCCACCGTGAACATCATATCGTCTGTGGTGTGCTTTTTGGTATTCAATCCCAGCGTTGCGTTCAAGGTGTCAAGCAGTCGGCTTGAACCCTTTACATGGCATGCAGTTCCGTCGCATACCTTAATGATGTATTTCCCTTTTGCCTCAAGCGAGAAATGTGCATAAAAAGTTGCCACACCATACACTTCGGCCACCGGCATATTGAGTGCCGTGGCAATATAAGTGAGCACCTGCGGGGGCAGAAAACGATAGGCTTCCTGAACCTCCTGAAGAATAGGGATCAATCGGGCCTTGTCATTGTTGTTTCGCTCGATGATCTCGATCACCTGCTGAAACTGTCGCAAATTTTTGTTCGGTTCTGTCTTCACTGTTCAATTATTTTTCGTAGCGCATAAAACGCTGGTTAAATTTCATTTACGTGTTTAAGCTTGTTAAGAATTACCGCAAGATTAGCATAGATGTGGGTATCCTGCACGATGATGTGATCGGGGACAATCAGCGGAATTGGTGCAAAGTTCCAGATGGCCTTGATGCCCCAGCCAACCATCAGGTCGGCCACGGGCTGCGCTGCCGATGCAGGGGCGGTGATGATTCCAATGGTTATATGAAGCCTGTTGGCCAGATCGCGGAACTTCTCGAAATGAAATACCTGCACACCCGCTATTTCCGTACCCACCTTTTTCCTGTCAATGTCGAAAGCTGCCACGATTCGCAGACCCGACTCCCGAAACCCCTGGTACTGGATGAGCGCACTGCCTAAAAACCCTGCGCCAACCAAAAACGCCTCGTGCGTCCGGTTATAGCCCAGAAAATCCTCCAAAGCCGCCACCAGATCAGCAACCAGATAACCCACCCGTGGCCGTCCGCCAACTCCCGTAAACGACAAATCCTTCACCACCTGAGTGGGGTCAAGATGCAGCACCCGCGCAATGGCTGGAGCAGTCACAAACTGTTCACCCCTCTTTAACATGTCTCTGAGATAATTAAGGTAGGTGGGCATCCGCCTTACTGTTGGCTCCGGAACCGGCTGAACTAACTTTTCGGCACTTATCGGGTTCATAATTCTTTGGTCTTTTGTGCTACAAAAGTATACAATTTTTGTTTGATTAAAGATATTTTTCTTTATTCAGACTAATTTATATTCGGTCTAAATACAGATTAGATATCTCTTATTATTGCATGAAAATTATTTTAACATTGATTTACTGTTAATTAAATAATATATAAATATAATAACTGATGTTTGATTAAATAATTTATTCATTATTTAAACGAATAGTTTATTCCCTTAAGTAATTTGATAAATCAACCTTAACCAAACAAAAAACCATCCCTTTGCCAGACTAACATTCAATGCATGAACTTTTTTTTAGCCCTATTCACCTATATGAAAAACAGAGGCCTATCTTTGCACCTATGACCAAAAACGGTCAACGTTATTCAGGCATTGACTATTGACAAACCAGGAACCAGGAACCAGAACCCAGAACCCAGAACCCATGCACCTCAACACCACCGACTGGATCATAGTCCTTATCTTTTTTATCATCCTGATTGCCATTGGCATCTATGCTTCGAAAAGTGCCGGGAAAGGCTACAATGAGTTCTTTCTCTCCGGGCGCAACATGCCCTGGTGGTTGCTGGGCATAAGTATGGTGGCCACTACTTTCTCGTGCGACACCCCTAACCTCGTCACCGACATTGTCAGGCAAAACGGCGTTGCCGGAAATTGGCTCTGGTGGGCATTTCTGCTAACCGGAATGCTCACTGTGTTTGTATATGCCAAGCTATGGAATCGTTCCAGGGTGCTCACCGACCTCGAATTTTACGAGATACGCTACAGTGGCAGGATGGCCGCCTTTCTGAGGGGATTCAGGGCAATTTACCTCGGGGCGTTTTTCAACATTATGGTTATCGCATCGGTTTCTATCGCACTCATCAAGATCAGCGCCGTGATGTTGGGCTGGTCGCCGGCACAGACACTCATCATCGCATCGGTAATTGTAGTCTTTTACAGCGCACTTGGCGGATTGAGAAGCATCCTCTATACCGACTTTTTCCAGTTTTCACTCGCAATGATTGGTGCTGTTGGCGCAGCTGTAATCTTAGTCAACAGCGAAACAGGTAGTCTGAGCAATTTATGGGCGCACCCGGCAGTAGCCGAACGTACCAGACTTCTCCCCGACTTTTCGAATACTGACATGCTTGTATCCCTTCTCATCATTCCACTGGCCGTGCAGTGGTGGAGCGTATGGTATCCGGGTGCCGAACCCGGCGGGGGCGGTTATATAGCCCAGCGGATGCTCTCGGCCAAAAACGAAAAAAACGCCATGGGTGCTACTATGCTGTTCAACTTCTTCCATTATGCCCTCCGGCCCTGGCCATGGATCATCGTGGGTTTATTGTCGCTCACCGTCTATCCCGATATTGCCTCGCTGCGACAGGCCTTCCCTGACCTTAATCCACAGTATGTGCAACACGACCTCGCCTATCCGGCAATGCTCAGGCAACTGCCGCACGGTTTTCTGGGACTTGTGGTAGCCTCGCTCATCGCCGCATTCATGTCCACTACAGCTTCGCAACTTAACTGGGGATCATCATATATTGTCAATGACTTTTACGTGCGTTTCCTGAACCCCAAGGCCAGCCCCAAACAACAGGTGGTAGCCGGGCGCATCACGACAGCTGCCCTTATGCTCTTTGCCCTGCTTTTTGCTCTTGTGCTTGAAAACGCCCTGCAGGCCTTCCACATCCTGCTGCAGATCGGCGCCGGAACAGGGATGATCTATATCCTGCGCTGGTTTTGGTGGCGCATAAACGCCTTCACCGAACTCACAGGCATGGTCGTTTCCTTTGCTGTTGCCATCGCTTTTGTCCTGCTGAAGAAATTCACAGGATACGATCCCAACGAAACCTTTAAGATCCTTGCCGGGGTGGGCATCACAACAGCAGCCTGGCTGCTGGTTACCCTGCTCACTCCTCCGGCCTCCGACCAAACACTGCGGAGTTTCTACAGCCGCATCAGGCCGGGCGGGCCAGGATGGAAAAAGGTGGTGGAGAAAGCCCGCGACGAAGGCCTGAACCTCGAAAAAAGCGATAAACTTGCATGGGATGTGCCTACCGGCATCCTATGCATGATCCTCGGCACAGTGAGCATTTACAGCATCCTCTTCGCCATTGGCGAAGCACTCTACGGACACTACCTCGTCATGGGAATACTTATCGCCGTGGCACTGTCTGCCTTGGCACTTCTTAGCCGCACCTGGAAGAAACTCACCATTGACTAAGTTCCATGGATAAGCAATCCATACGTTCCTATGCCTTGCTCTCCGGCGCTGCTTTAGTGTGGGGCTTTGCCTTCGTGGCTCAGCGGAAAGGCATGGAATTTTCGGGACCTCTTAGCTTCAACGGACTCAGGTTCCTGCTTGGAACACTCACCCTGCTGCCTTTGCTGCTCCTGTACAAACCCAAAAAAGGCCTGAAGAAAGCTCTGACCGACAAACGCCTGCTCCTCGCAGGAATCATGGCTGGCACAGCCTTGTTTTTCGCAGCAAGCTTCCAGCAGATCGGGATCATCTATACTACTGCAGGCAACGCTGGCTTCATCACCGGTTTCTACATCATTCTGGTGCCTGTTTTTGCCCTGCTGCGCGGCAGACATACAGCATACCAGACCTGGCTGGGGGCTCTGGCTGCCCTCGCCGGCCTCTACCTCCTCAGCATCAGAGGCTCGGACAACCTGCTGATGCGTCAGGGTGATGTGCTGGTACTGCTAAGCGCCTTTTTTTGGGCAGCCCATATCGTGATACTTTCCTATGTGGCACCCAGACATGATTTCAGGCTGCTGGCCATCATCCAGTACAGCTTCACTGCCTTGCTCAGTCTGATGCTGGCTGCCGTGGCCGAACCTTTCCCCTTAGCCTTGTTCAGCCAGCCCGTTAACCTGCTCCCCCTGCTTTATGCCGGCATCGTCTCGGTCGGCATCGGTTTTACACTGCAGGTTTCCGGACAACGCCACGCACGCGCTGACCTATCAGGCATGATCCTGAGCACCGAAGCTGTGTTTGCCGCCCTTGGCGGATACCTTATCCTACACGAAACCATGGGTACTGAGGCCCTGACAGGCTCCGCACTAATGCTCGCGGGCATCATTCTGGCACAAAGTGGGGATAGCAGACCCTGAAAACGCCTGCAACACAGCACAACAAACAATCTGGTTTACTTGATCACATCGAAACCCTTGCCATATACCCCCATCACATTGTTAAGTGACATGAAAGCATCAGGATCAATCTGTTTTATAATTCTGAAAATCTGTGGAGATTCATTGCGTCTGACAATAATTAATAAAATGTCGCTCTCGGTTTTGGTGTACCAGCCTGTCCCCCTGATGAATGTAACTCCTCTGCCTGTTTCGGTGCCTATGCGGTCGGCTATCTCTGTGGCTTTCTTCGAAAAGATGAACAACTGCACCGACTGCTTATTTCCTGTGAGTATGAGATCAATAACATAGCTGGCGACCGCCATAACAACAAAACCGTGTACCAGCGTTTCGATACTACGGAACAAAATAAATGAACTCGAAATTATGAACACATCAAGCAGCAGGATGATCTTTCCTGGACTGATGTTGTGGTATTTGTTAATGAGCATGGCAACTATATCGGTGCCCCCTGTACTGCCGCCCTGTGTGAACACAATTCCGACCCCGGCACCTCCCATAATACCACCGATTATTGC